>ERZ1026888.142-NODE-142-length-43743-cov-19.497230_pt1 | contig 43743 bp, 25 predicted proteins | sample MGYA00380174_ERZ1026888 | MGnify/ENA primary metagenome ERZ1026888 (study PRJEB33269, sample SAMEA4719810) | human gut metagenome | biome: human-associated habitat; feature: organic feature; material: feces | place: Cameroon | collected 2013-10 ...
TTTTTTGAAAAAATCACATACTGCCTTTAGCGATACATATTCGCTGAATAGTTACGGTATATTAGCATAGTGTTCACATAGTTAATGCCATGAAAATTTGCAGTAATCGTTTTTTTACCGTATATTCGTAGTCGATAAAGAAACAATAAGCAACACACTACATGAAAAAGGAATTTCAATTTGAGATATGTGCCAACGGTGTTGAGAGTTGCCTTGCCGCACAGGAAGGTGGGGCCAACCGTGTTGAACTGTGTGCAGGAATACCCGAAGGAGGCACAACACCATCGTATGGCGAGATAAAGGTGGCACGACGCCTGCTCACCACCACCCGTATGCACGTAATCATACGTCCACGTGGTGGCGACTTCCTTTACACACCTCTTGAGGTGGAGCGCATGGAAGAAGATATAAATATGTGTCGTGAGCTTGGCGTGGATGGCGTTGTGATAGGCTGCCTCAAGACAGATGGTGCTATCGACATGGAGCAATGCCACCGACTTGTGGATGCAGCCAAAGGCATGTCCATAACTTTTCACCGTGCCTTCGACCGCTGCAACAATCCCTATAAAGCCCTCGACCAACTGATAGAACTTGGTATCGACCGCGTGCTCACATCAGGACAACAACCAACAGCCGAACAAGGCATTCCTTTGCTCAAAGAACTTCAGGAGCAAGCCAACGGCAAGATAACCATTCTCGCAGGATGTGGAGTAAACGAGAACAACATACGCAAGATTCAAGAACAAAGCGGAGTGAGCGAGTTCCACTTCTCGGCACGCACACCAGTGAAGAGTCGTATGGAATACATCAACAGCGATGTTTACATGGGCGACAGCGGAGCCGACGAATCTACACTCATGTACACGTCAGCCGAAAGAGTGAGAGCCACTATACACCAACTCGACAACATAATATTATAATACATGGACAACATCAAGCAATACACCACTGATGCCGTAGACCTGCTACAACGACTCATAGCCACACCATCGACAAGCCGCGACGAGAAAGCTGCAGCCGACATTATGGAGGCCGAACTAAAACGGCTTGGCTTTGCTCCACACCGCGAAGCCAACAACGTATGGGTTGAACCACTTTACTACGACGCATCAAAACCCACATTGCTGCTTAACGCACATATCGACACAGTGCGCCCTGTGGCTTCATGGACACGCGACCCTTACTCGCCCACTATTGAAGATGACACACTCTATGGACTCGGTTCCAACGACTGTGGCGGAGGACTTGTAGCCTTACTACAGGCTTTCCGCATCCTCTCCACTCGGGACAACCTTTACTATAATATAATGTATCTCGCATCGGCAGAGGAAGAAGTGTCGGGCAAGGACGGCATAAGCCGAGCCATACCTCTGTTGCCACATATTGATGTGGCTATCGTAGGCGAGCCAACGGGGATGCAGCCTGCCGTGGCAGAAAAGGGACTTATGGTGCTTGACATAACATCCCATGGCAAGAGCGGACATGCAGCCCGTGGCGAGGGCATCAACGCTCTGTATGCAATGCTCGACGACCTTGTATGGATACGCGACTATAGATTTAAGCGCATTAGCGATTTTCTCGGACCAACGGTGATGAATGCCACCGTGATAAATGCCGGCACTCAGCATAATGTGGTGCCCGACGAGTGTCGAGCCATTGTGGATGTACGCACCAACGAGCTTTACACCAACGAGGAGGTATACGAGTTTATCTGCTCCAACATACGCAGCGAATGCAAAGCCCGTTCCTTCCGTCTCCACTCCTCAAGCATAGCTATGAGTCATCCTCTTGTACAACGGCTCATAAGCATGGGCAAGCAACCTTTTGGCTCACCCACACTGAGCGACCAAGCTCTCATGCCTTGGGAGTCGTTGAAGCTTGGTCCTGGTGAATCGTCACGCTCACACTCTGCTGATGAATTCATACGTATCAGCGAGATTGAGGACGCAATAACAACATACGTAGAACTGGTAGGATAAACAAACATAACATTAACATTAAACAACTTTTATGGAAGAAAAGAAATCAGAATTCATGCGCCGCGCCATTGCCCTATCAGAGCAAAGCGTGCGCACTGGTGGCGGTCCGTTTGGTGCCGTCATAGTACGTGACAATGATATCATAGCCGAAGCATCCAATAGTGTAACCATAGACAACGACCCAACAGCACATGCCGAAGTGAACTGCATACGTCAGGCAACACGCCGACTTGGCACTTTCGACCTCAGCGGATGCGACATCTACACATCATGCGAGCCTTGCCCCATGTGCCTGGGTGCTATATACTGGGCACACCTCGACCATATCTACTATGCCAACGACCGTAAAGATGCTGCAGCCATTGGCTTCGACGACGATTTCATTTATCAGGAGATATCATTGCCGCCAACCAAACGCCATAAGACAATGGAACGTTTGCTCGGAACGGAAGCAATAGAAGCATTCCGTATGTGGGAACATAATGCAGAAAAGACGGAATACTAAAATTAGCATCGCCTTTATTTATAGTCATTTCTTCGATTATAAATAAAGGCTACTTAACATATTTACCCATTCGTTGAATTAATTTCCACAATTTATAATATATGTATACATTTGCCCAGTTAAACTCAAGCAAAATGAACTACCGCAAGGAACACGTTATATATACAATAATGTGGATAGTAATCTATCTATCACCCGTGATGGGACTGTATATGCGAATGTCTGGCAACCCAGACATCGACTTCTCGTGGGCAGAAATACTCAACGCATGGAAATTCTATACTGTGTGGATTGTCATGTTCGCCATACACAACTTCCTGCTTGCCCCACTACTCATATTGAAACGACGCACTTGTCTTTACACCACGCTCAGCATGGGTCTGCTCATGGTTGCGATGTTGTGTCTATGGCTTATTCGTCCATCTCACGACCAAGACAAGCGAGACAGATGGTATCCTGGTGAAGAGATAATGGAATACGAAGACAAGCACCCCGAAATTGTGCACCATACCAAACATGCTCCAGAAATGCGTCCTGTCAACCCTTTGCCAATGATGGGTCCTGGAGAGATGGTGGCAATACTTGGCGGACTGCTGCTCATGGGCATGAACCTTGGCGTAAAACTCTACTTCAAATCGCAAGAGGATGCCAAGGTTCTCGTGGAAATAGAGCGACACAACTTGGAGCGACAACTCAAGTATCTCAGGTATCAGGTGAACCCGCACTTCTTCATGAACACCCTCAACAACATTCACGCCCTTGTCGACATCAACCCCGAAAGGGCTAAGTCGACCATCGTGGAATTGTCGAAGATGATGCGCTATATTCTCTACGAAGGAAACAACAAACTCGTTGCCTTGCCACGCGAAGTGCAGTTTCTGCAAAACTACGTGCAACTGATGCGACTACGCTACACCGACCGCGTGCGCATTGATGTCAATACCCCCGACACTCTGCCCGACCTTATGATGCCGCCGCTAATGCTCATCATATTCGTGGAGAACGCCTTCAAGCACGGCATAAGCTACCGCATCGATTCGTTTGTCGAAGTTACAATAAACATAAGCAACGACCGACTGCTTTTCAACTGCCGCAACAGCCGACCGCCACAACCGGAGGAAGAAAAAAAGGATGGAGGCATGGGACTCGTAAATGTACGCAAGCGTCTCGACCTGCGATTCCCTGAGAATTACAAATTAGACATAAAGGAAGGAAAAGACATCTACGAGGTAGAGCTTGATATTCCGCTGGCACCAAACAACCAATAGACCGAATATATATATGATTAGAATTCTTGTTATAGATGACGAGCCACTCGCCTTGCAGCAGCTCGCCGCCTACGCCACAAAGATACCATACTTTGAAATTGTGGGTGAATGTCTTAGTGCAATAGAAGCACGCGAGATAATGGACAACGAGCAGATTGATGCCATATTCGTAGATATAAACATGCCCGACATCAACGGTATGGACTTCGTGCGCTCATTGGCAGCTCCGCCTATTGTGGTGTTCACCACAGCCTATTCAGAATATGCCGTGGATGGCTACAAGGTTGACGCCGTAGACTATCTGCTCAAGCCATTCAGCCTTGACGATTTCCGACGTGCGGCAATGAAAGTGAAGAAACGGTATGAACTTGAAAACAATGTAGGCATGGCTCATTCATCCCAACCCAATGCCATTGGGCAGACAACTACGCCATTGCCTTCAGACAACAACAACGATTTGTTTCTCAAGACCGACCACCGTGTTGTGCGTGTTGACATTTCTGCCATACGCTATGTTGAGGGTATGTCCGAATACCTTAAGGTGCACATTACAGACCAGCGACCACTTATTGTGCTGCTCAGTATGAAAAAGATGGAAGAACATCTGCCACCATACTTCTTGCGCATCCACCGTTCGTATATCGTGAACATGCGACAGGTGCAGGAGGTAACAAAGAACCGCATCGTGATGGACAAAGACACCTATCTGCCAGTTGGCGACATTTACAAAGAGTCGCTCAGCAAATATCTTGAAGATAAGTATTTAGGAAGATAACTAACTTGCGCTTGCAAGCTTAACAGACAAAAGAAAAAAGGATGAGTATATGCCAAAACACTCAACGATAGTGTGTAGACATATACTCATCCTTTTTTATTGTAAATTATAAATTACTTCAAGTCGCCCACGCTATGCAGATACTCTGCAATCTGCACTGCATTGAGTGCCGCACCCTTGCGAATCTGGTCGCCAGAAAGCCAAAATGTCAAACCACAATCGTCTGCAAGGTCCTTGCGCACACGTCCTACGAACACATCATCCTTGCCAGCTGTCTCAAGCGGCATAGGATAAACGAGGTTTGAGGGATCGTCCTTGAGTGTACAGCCAGGAGCGGCAGCAATAGCCTTCTGTGCCTCCTCTACCGAGATAGGCTTTTCTGTCTCAATCCACACCGACTCAGAGTGAGAGCGCAGCGAGCTTACACGCACGCACATTGCAGAGCAGCGCACGTCGCTGTGCATAATCTTGCGAGTCTCGTTGAACATCTTCATCTCCTCCTTGGTGTATCCGTTGTCGGTGAACACGTCAATCTGAGGAATAACGTTGTAGGCGAGCTGATGAGGGAACTTGCTAACAGTCACAGGCTCGTTGTTGACAAGCTCCTTGTATTCCTGCTGCAACTCAGCCATAGCAGCTGCACCGGCACCACTCGCACTCTGATAGCTTGCGATGTGGATACGCTTAATGTGGCTCAGTTCCTCAAGAGGCTTCAACACTACCACCATCATGATAGTGGTACAGTTAGGATTGGCAATAATGCCACGAGGACGGTTGAGAGCATCAGCCGCGTTGCACTCAGGCACAACCAAAGGCACATCGTCGCACATGCGGAAAGCTGAGGAATTGTCGATCATCACAGCACCGTACTTGGTTATAGTCTCGGCAAACTCCTTTGAAGTGCCACCACCTGCTGATGTGAAAGCCACGTCGATATCCTTGAAATCATCGTTATGCTGGAGGAGCTTCACTTCATACTCCTTACCTTTGAAAGTATATTTAGTGCCTGCTGAACGGTGAGAACCGAACAACACAAGGTTATCAATCGGGAAATTTCTTTCTGCGAGAATACGGAGGAACTCTTGACCTACGGCTCCGCTCGCACCAACAATAGCTACATTCATGTTCTAATCTGTTTAAAAGCGTTATACGTTATGTATGTAAATCAGAGTGCAAAGTTACATATTTTCTTATTATTAAGCATCATTTATTTCAATTTTATACATGTCTACTGTATATTTATATCAATAACGACATTATTATTGCAATAATATAACGATTTGAGGAATTATTCTATTTTACATGTCCAAAAACGTGCATACAGCTGGCTTAAAGTATTAGAAAGTTTTAATTTTAACCTTTTGGACAGAAAAACAGACAAATAGTACATACTACATTCGGCAATAATGACTATCTTTGCAAAATAAACGTATAAAAGAAAACTGAACATGATGAACGACAATAACGAGAAGAAGTTGGACTACGACTTTTTCATAGGCAAGGGACTAACAGAATATTCCGATGGAGATATCATGGTGCTCGACAACATCAACGCATCGTCAATGGAGGGTACGGTGAAGGTGGATATGGTTCTTATGATATACTGTATAAAGGGACGTCTGCAAGGTGAGATGAACGGAAAAGTGCATCTTGCCAAGGCAGGAGACGTGGTGATATGCCTGCCAAGTTCATATCTCAGCAATTCGATGATGTCACCCGATTTCGAGTGCAAAATCATTGGTTTCTCCTATAAGTCCATGCAGAATACCATGCAGATGACCCGCGACGCACTTGACCTCTTGGCTTATGTTGCCAAGAATCCGGTAGTGCATCTCGACCTTGAGCGCCAGGCTCTCGTTAGCAAGTATTATGCTATCATCGCCCACAAGATAAAACATCCCCACGGTTATTTCCACAAGGAGATAATGCACGGCATCTTCCAATGTGCAGCTTTCGAGTTGTGCGCTATCATTGCGCCACACGTGGAATACAGCAACGATGGCGGAAGCATGAAGCAAGCCAATCTGCTGTTCAGCAAATTCATGGAAATGCTCAACCAGAACGATGGCAAGACTTACCCCGTGAAGAAATACGCCGAGGAACTGTGCATAACGCCTAAATATCTGTCGTTCATATCCAAGAGTGTGAGCGGCAAGACGGCTCTTGAACTGATACACGAATTTACAGTGAAAGCGATTGAGCGTTATCTCAAGCACTCTAATCTCTCGATTAAGGAGATTGCCGACCGACTGAACTTCCCCAACCTTTCATTCTTTGGAAAATTCACAAAGAGCCATCTTGGTGTGTCGCCTACGGAATACAGACGTCAGCAGAGCATGAAAAAAGAGAAATAAAATGGAAGGAGACAGAAGTTTAGGGGGGTGTGTCAAAAGTCAAACATTGGGCTTTCAGCCCGCTTTTGTTTGAGTTTTGACACACCCTCTATATTATTATTCTACAGTTATTGGCAGCGTCGCTGTTGTGAGTCCGTCAGCCGAAACACTAAGCGTTGCAGCTCCGCGTTTCAACCCTTCCACCACAACAACAAGTTCTCCGCTGAAGAGTGGCATTTCTGTAGAGTTGAAGGCCACAAGCGATGTTGCGTCACCATTGCAGGCAGCACGGAATTTGGCAGCTCCCGATACATTGAACTTCATCTTGTTGGTTGCCGTAGGACACGGATTGCCATCCTTGTCAACAACTGATACTGTGACAAACGAGAGGTCCTCACCCTTCGACGATATGCTGTTGCGGTCGGCTTTCAGCACAATACGCGCTGGAGCACCAGCTGTGCGTATTATCTTTTCGCCCTTAGGAGTGCCGTCGTAGTCATAAGCCACTACCTTTATCTCGCCTGGCTCATACTTCACATTGTTCCAACGCAGGCGGTAGCGGTCGAGACGAGTGGCGGGATTTTTCACTATCCTACCTTGGCTCTTGCCATTGACAAACAGCTCTGCCGATGGCCATGAGGTGTAGCAGTAAACAGGAGTTGTCTCTCCCTCTCTGCCCGGGAAAGTCCAATGGGGCAAGACATGAAGCGTTGCGTCATCCTTGCGCCAATGTGAGCGATACAAGTAGTAGCGGTCCTTTGGCAATCCTGCAAGGTCGCAGATGCCGAAATAACTTGAACGCGAAGGCCAATACTCATCATAAGGCGAAGGTTCACCAAGATAGTCGTAGCCTGTCCATACAAACTCGCCTATGGTATAGTCGCGATCGTCCTGCATACGCCAGTCATCATCGGGCAGATTGCTCCACGGACAGTATTCTACATCATAGCTTGAGCATTGTCCGTCTGCATAGGTCTTTGAATCGGAAGCCTCAACGGGGAACTTATACACACCACGTGAACTTACAGTCGAGGCTGTCTCCGAACCAAGAAGGAATCCCTTAGGCAACTGCTTGATATTGTTGTCGTACTTATGCACGCGATAGTTGAAGCCCGGAACATCCATCACCTGAGCAAAGCCTGACTTCAACGCACTCTCAGCCTGATCCATACCCTGTGTCACGGGACGTGTAGGGTCGAGTTTATGACAGATGTCCTGCAAGTGCTTCGAGATATCTCTGCCCTCCTCGCTCCATTGCTCCGGAATCTCGTTGCCAATGCTCCACATCACTATTGACGGATGGTTGCGGTGGTTGAGCACAAGATTCTCCATATCCTTATCCGCCCACTCCTTGAAGTTAAGCGCATAGCCATTCTTGCATTTAGGATAAATCCACATATCGAAGCTCTCAGCCATCACCATCATACCCATTGAGTCGCACACCTCCATCTGCCAAGTTGAGGGCATATTGTGAGCCGTGCGAATGGCGTCGCAACCCATATCCTTCATCGTGCGAATCTGACGTATGAGTGCTGCCTTGTTGACAGCTGCGCCAAGCGGACCAAGGTCATGATGCAGACAAACACCCTTTATCTTGCGTGAGACTCCATTCAACTGAAAGCCATCATACTGTGCCACACGTACTGTACGTATACCAACTTTCTGCTGTGTCTGGTCTATAAGGCGGTTGTTGCGATAAAGACGTGTGACGAGCTTATATAAATAAGGTGTCTCTGGCGACCAGAGCTGCGCATTGTCAACAGTAAGCTTCTTCACTACATTTCCTTGAGCGTCGAAGTCGCCATACTTAAACTGTGCCACTACCTTGCCAGCGGCATCAACAAGCTGGTTTTCTATCGAGAGCGTCTTGTCCACATTATTTATATTAGTACAGATGCTCACCTCCGCCTTGCCATCGCCTATCGACTCCGTGCGGAAATAGCATCCCCAAGGATTGATTGTTGCAGCATCGGCATTGGTGACAAGCTGCACCGGACGGTAGAGACCACCGCCAGGATACCAACGCGAGCTCTCCTCGCGGTTGTTCAGGCTTACGCTTATCTCGTTCTTTCCTTTCTTCAGGTAAGGCGCAGCATCCACTCGGAAGGCATTGTAGCCATAAGCCCAATGTCCGGCAAGCTTACCATTGATATACACATGAGGATCGGCCATAGCACCATCGAACTCAAGTATGGCAGTCTTAGGCAACTTCTTCAAGTCAACAGTAGTCTTATAAAAACCACGTCCTATCCAAGGCAGAGCACCCGAACGTCCCGACTTCTCTGTCTTCTCAGTCTCACCATTCTGCACAATAGCCACAAACTGCAAGTCCCACTTCTTGTCGAAGGGTCCGTTGATAGCCCAGTCGTGGGGAATGGTCACCGGCTTATAGTTGACGCTGTCACGCGAGAACTGCCATGTCTTCAGATTTATTGTGCTGCGCTGAGCCGTAGCAGAAAGAGCCGATGTGGCAAGCGCAAGGGTTAGTAATGCTAATTTGTTCATATTCAGATTGTTGTTTATCACATTAATAATTGTTATCGCTTCGATAGTCGGCGAAGTTTTTCATTGCCTTCACCACCTTTCCAGTGTGGTTGTTGAATAGACCACGGTTTATCCAACTACCAATAACTTTCTTTCCACTTTCGTTTTCTTCAGGAAACCACCAATATAATCCAGTCACTTTAGGATGTTTCTTGAGCATATCCACAAGTTCCTTAGTGAATTGAGCCTGACCATCTTCAGATATAGCATACAGGTCGGAGTGTTCGTCCTTTGACTTTGCCCATCTGTCGTTGTCGTGAGAGTAATAGAACGCAGTCTCTACAATCATAATATCCTTCTTAGGGAAATCAACAGCGAGTGAGTCGAGTGTTCGTGAGAGGTTGGGTATGTCCTTGTGCCACATAGGATAGTAGGACAGTCCTATTATGTCATAATCCACATTATGGTTGCGCAAGCGCATATAGTAGTTCTTTGTCGCGTCCCAATCGCCCGCATGTTCTGTGTGTATGATGATGCGTGCATTGGGGCACACCTCACGACACGCACGCACACCACTCTTCAGCAAATCGGTCAGCACATCCCAGTTCTTTTCGTCAAACGGGTCGGTCTTTGCTGTTGGCCAAAGCATTCCGAAAGTAATCTCATTGCCCACTTGTATCAAGTCGGGAGCACAACCATTCTTCTTCAGATGTCTCAAGGCATGTGCCGTATGCTCATAAACAGAATCACAGAGTTGTACTGGTGAGCATTTCATCCACGCTTTTGGAGTGAACTGCTTGCCAGGGTCGGCCCAAGTGTCGGAATAGTGGAAGTCGAGCATAAGATTCATGCCTGCTTTCTTAATCTGCTTGCAGAGCGGAGTGATATAGTTGAGGTCTTGGCAAACACCCTCGTCCTTATTTTCTGACGGAGCGTCTGCGGGGTTCACAAAGAGGCGCACACGAGCCGCGTTCCATTTATTGTCTTTTGCTATCTTAAGCAACGGACGTGCTTTGCCGTTAGCGTCAACGAATTTTGTCCCTGCCTTTTCATAAGTTGGAAGAAGGGAGATGTCGCCGCCAAGCAGACGAGTCTGGGCTTTGGTTGTCGAGAATGACAATAGGAGTAAAAATGATAAAATGAACTTCATTGCTTTACTAATTTAAATAATGTGTAGGCGGCCACGGCATCACTGTCGCAGCCACCAGAATCAACTAATATTTCCTTCTATTTCTTTTCATTGCTGCCGAACGCGGTCAATACTGAAGTAGGTTTGCCGTTAGAGTCGAACGCTCCCTTATTGTAGCCGTTCCATCCTCCGTAGCATTCCGGTTCCCAGTAGAATATGCCAAGACACTCTGTCTTAGCCTTGCATCCGTCCACCATTTTCTGCATCATTGCATTAGCATTATCTGAGTCCCAAGACATACCTATCTCGCAAATCATCACCTTAGTATTATAGCGTGAGGCGAGAGTAGAGATATTGGCAAGGCAATCGTCGGTCACCTTCTGCCAGTCGTTATCCTCTGGATAGAGCGACATTCCTATCACATCCCACTTGGCACCTGCAGCCTTCAATCCGTCGAACATCCAGGTGTAAGCGCCAAGCTCATTGCCCTTGTCGATGTGGATGATGCACTGAGCTTCGGGGTAAACCGACTTGGCTGCATCATAGCCGGCATTGTTGAGGGCAGCATAATTGTCAAACTTATCGTTGCTTACAAGACCGAGCGGCCAAAGCATACCCACACGTGTCTCGTTGCCTATCTGAATCCACTCCACGTCGATACCATTGTCCTTAAGATACTTGAGCACATCCTTTGTATGGTCAGCCACGGCTGTCTTCATCTTCTCAAGGTCGTCCTTATAGTCGTTCCAAGCGGCAGGAATTGTCTGCTGACCTGGGTCAGCCCAAGAGTCGGAGTAGTGGAAGTCTATCATGACACGCTCACCAAGGTTCTTCGCACGCCAAGCCTTTGCAAGCACATCCTTCTTGTTGCACCATCCATCTGCAGGGTCCACCCAAACACGAAGACGTATGGAGTTGACACCGAGGTCGCGCAAGAGCGTCATGCAGTCTTGCTCCGAACCCTTGGCATTGTAGAACTTCTTGCCAGAAGCCTCCATCTGAGTGAGCCAGCTCACGTCGGCACCCTTGGCAAAACCAGTCATGTCGTAGGTTGGTTCTGTCTGCGGAACAGTATCGTTGTCGTCGCTGCACGAAGAGAACGTGAAAAACGCGAGAGCAGCGAAGAGAAGCGGTTTAAGGAATGATTTCTTCATAATTCATAAGGTATAAGCCCCACTCCAACCCTCCCCTTACAGAGAGGGAATGAAGTATTGAGCGTTTTTTTGTCGTTTTGTTTTTTCTTTTTTTTATTATTATTCAGAGCTTGTTCACCGTCCTTTACTTGATGAAAAACGATAACGTATTCATAAGCCAACGAGTTACTATTTCACCACGCTGTAGCTCCATTTCAATGTCTTCAGGTCAACCGTTACGTTCACGGTCTCGCCAGCCTTAACACCTTCGTCGAACCAAATGTTCCATGCTCCGGCATCTGAAGACAGAGTGAAGAGGTCGCTCGGATCAGAGCCATATACCACTGAGTTCTCGCGGTCAACAATCTTGAAGTTCTCCCAGTCGGCTGTAAGAGTATATGTTCCGCTGTAGGTTGTGTCGCCCGTCTTTGCAAGATTTGCAAGGTCGATAGATACGTCGTCCTTGTTCACCATGAAGAGTTCTGAAGGATATTTTGTCTCAGGCTTATCGGTAGCTGTGAAGTCAACCTTGCCCTCAACCACCGAGTAAGTAAGGTATCCGCTGCCATCTGCAGCCACAATTACAGTATATGTGCCAGCCTTGGCGATGTTTATGCCAGTAGAGGCAGAAGCCTGCGAGAGTTTTCCGTCAGCTGCGGCAAAATGCAGAGTCTTCTCCTCGGCATAGTCGGTGCGTGTAGTCTTGTTGTACTCCTTGGCATCGGCATCTATCGTCACCTTCTCGTTGTCGGCTGTGGTAGTGATGTAGTAGCCCCACTGCTGACGCTTAGAATAGTAGGTCATGTCGTTGCCGTTGGCACGAATCTGCGAGAGCAGAGTTGCTGTCCATTCCATCTCCTTGGTGTCAACCTTCACAAACCAAGCACCACTACCATCAGCAAACCAGCAGTTCCAAGCATCGCTTGCGTTTGAAATTTCGAAAGCATGACCGTCTACGGCATAGTTGCCCCAAGTGTCGCCAGAATATTCATAGAACCAACAGTTGAGCCAAGCCGTTGCGTTCATGTAGCCAGTATACACTCCGTCTGCCTCGGGAGAGTGCAGATAGGCAATAGTATCGGTCTTGTTGGAAGCAAGCACGGCAAGCTTAGTCATGTCCACGAAGTAAGGAGTAACCGACACACGGCACACATTACTATAATGTGGCTCCATATTGTCGCCCTCCATCGACTTGATGCGGAAGTAGAGCTGTCCTGCCACATTCACCTGCAAGCCAAGAGTTTTGGCGAGCGTGTTAAGCTCTGTGCCGGTATAGGCTTTAGAAAGAGATGTAACGGCTGTGGATGTTGCTCCAGAGAAGTCCTCCGAGGCAGAAGCCTCAACATATGTCTTAAGCAGATTGTCGGGCACGGGATTGTTCTCGTCGCTTGAAAGCAGCGTCGGATTCTTCCACGCGAGCTGCATCACCACCTTGGCACGCTGACTGATGTCGAGCTTCACCTCGGATGTTGTGCTTATTAGTTCCGACGGAGCCATTCCGTCAACATAGATTGTGTCACCATCGTTGTTGCAGCTTGCAAAGAACAACGCAACACAAAGGTACAAAAATATTTGATTGAATATCTTGTTCATAATTATTTTTTTTGAGATTAAAAGCCCCACCCTTTACATTTGCGGTACATATTACTACTCTCCCTACGGGGGAGGGGCTGGAGGTGGGGCTTTTTTTATTTAATACTCCTCATTCTTCAAATTAGGATTTGCCGTAAGGTCGGTCGACGGTATCGGATAATAGTTGTATTTGTTGTCAACAGCCATACCATCCTTTGTGCCGCCCTTCCATTCCCACACATAAGAAGATGTGGTGAACTCGCCGAAGCGAATGAGGTCGGTGCGTCGATAACCCTCCATATAGAGTTCACGGGCACGCTCGTCGATGATGAACTCCTTGTTGAGCTGACTCTCCTTGATATTGCCGCTCTCGTCGCCATAGGCACGCTTGCGAAGAGCGTTAATATAGCTGAGTGCCTGCTCGCGCGAACCACCATTGCCTCCACGCACCACAGCCTCAGCATACATCAGATAGACATCAGCCAAGCGGAAGAGAGGGAAATCGGTGGCTGCACCATAAGAAGCGGTGTTGGATGCCGTCTCGCCATTGTCCTTGAGGTTGGTCCACTTCATGAAGAGATAACCATCCTGCTGGTTGGTGAAGTCGCTGATATACTGCTGCTGTCCGTCAGTGAAGAACATGTAGCGGTGGTCCTTGTCTCCATCGGCAAACTTAGCTGTAAGGTTGCCACGCGAACGGAAGTTGCCCCAAGGCGAAGCCACGCCAAGGTCGGCAGAGTTCTGCGCTGTAGATGTGCTGCTTGCCGAGCCACATATAAGATAGGTGGTAGAACCGTATGTGAGCAGATGGTCGGGGTCTTGCGGCAATGCAAAGATTATCTCGTTGGTACGCTTGTCATTGTCGGCATTGAAGAGCTGAGCATAGTCGCTGTTGAGCGAGTAGCCCTGGGCAATGGCATTGTTGCAAGCCTCGATGCACTCAGTATACTTGGCTGTGCCAGTGTAAACCTCGGCATTGAGATAAAGCTTTGCCAGCAATGTGTAGGCAGCTCCCTTCGAAGCCTCACCGTAAGGGCAATCGGCCTTCGAGGCAAGATTAGCCACACAATCCTTCAGTTCAGACTCTATGTAGTTGAATGTCTCCTGCGGAGTGTAGCGTGGCGGAACGTAAGATCCGATAGGGTCGTTCTCTGTCACGAACGGAATGTTGCGATAGAGGTCGAGAGCATGGAAATAGAACAAGGCACGCATGAAACGGGCCTCTGCCTGATAGCGGCGCAGCTTCTGCTGGTCGGCTTCCGAGAAAGACGAGATCTTAGAGTCGGAGCAGTTGCGCAGGAACTCGTTGCAGAGTGTGATGTTGTAATAAATGCGGTAGTACATGTCCGACACCCAAGTGTCGTTGGCGTCCCACTTCATAAACGAGATGTTGGTCATGTCGTCGCCCGTAAGCCACGAGTAGGCCATCTCGTCGGTAGGTCCTTCCTGAAGGTTGAGGAAGGTGCGCATGTAGTTTTCGCCATGATTGGACGAATAGTCCACGCCAGAGCTTTCCTGGCCTGTGGCTGTCATCGAGGCATAAATCTTTCCAAGCACAGCCTCATAGTTCTGCACGTTGGTGTACACCTGCTCAGAGGTGGTTTCGTTGTGAGGAAATTGGTTGAGGTCGTCGGTGCAGGCGGTGTTTAGAGTGAGAGCAGCGGCGGCGATGCAACCCAAAAAATATTTATTCATTGTTTGGTCGGTTTTTAGGTTAGGAGGTGCGGCACGAAGCCGCGCCCTCCTTGATTTAATTACACAATCACTTATTTAGTCTTACTACTTATGTCGTTCTTATTAGCAATTAGCAATCAATGGTTTAACCTCATCCATCAATGATTCAGTCTCCATCAATTAATAATTAACAACTAATAATTAATCATTTCTAAAACGTCAGTCCCAAGCTCAGCGAGTAGGTTCTCGGACGTGGATAGAAGCTGCTGTCAACACCGTTTGGCACTTCCGGATCGGCACCCGAATAGTTGGTTATGCAGAACACATTCTGCACCATAGCCGAGAGCGACAGCGAGCACCACTTCGACACCTTTCCGAAGTTGTAGCTCAGGTTGATGTTGTCGAGCTTCAGGAACGAGGCATTCTCCACATAATAGTCCGACAGATACTGGCGTGTTTGGAATCCAGTCTTCATATAACTGCGATTGAGATTGTTGAGTTGCAGTCCGTCGGCCCAAGTCTCCAATTCCCAAGCACCCGTGTTCATAGCCGTAGCGTTGTAGACATAGTTGCCGATGTTTGCGCGGAAACTCATGCCGAGTGTGAGCTGCTTGTAGCGGAGCGAGGTGGAGAGACCCATAATATAGTCGGGCATCGGCGAGTGGTAGCGGTAGCGGTCCGACTCGTTGATTACTCCATCCTTGTTCACGTCAGCATAGGCTCCCTCGATAGGCTTTCCGTTGCGGTCGTAGAGCTGGTGGTAGACGTAGAACATGTTTGGAGTGTAACCCTCGGTGAGCACCTGAATCTGGTTTTGGTCCTTCACCGTAGGGCCAACAATCATGTTGGTCTCGCTGTCGCTCTTCACGAGCGAGAGGTTCTTCACCGTCATCTTCTGCCATGTGAAGTTGTATGAGAGGTTCCATTCCCAGTCCTTTGTCTGCACCGGTGTTGCGCTGAGCGTCACCTCAATACCGTGGCTGTCCACATTACCCACATTGGTTGTGATGGTCTTGCCAAACTGTGTGCCTGCAGCAGCCGGAACAGTTGCGATGAGGTCCTTGGTCTTGCGAGTGTAGAAGTCGAACGAGCCTGAGAGGCGGTTATTCAGGAATCCGAAGTCGAAACCTACGTTCCATGAGTCGGTTGTCTCCCATTTCAGGTTCGACACGTAAGCCTCCGGACGGTAGGTCTTAATCCATGTGCCGTTGACATAAGCCTCGGCTCCAGTTGCGCTGTAGGTGTAGACTGGCAGATAATTGTAGTTGCCGCCAACCTCCTGCTGACCCGTCACACCGTAAGAGGCACGGAGCTTGAGGTTGCTGAGCACCTTGTTGTCCTTGAGGAACGACTCGTTGCTTATTGTCCAACCCAAGCCTACCGAAGGGAATGTGCCCCAGCGATAGTCGCTGCCGAAGCGCGAGCTGCCATCGCGACGCATAGTGACTGTGAGGAGATAACGTCCGTCGAACGAATAGTTCACACGACCGTAATAAGAGAGCAACGTGTGGCGATAGTCCTCTGCCTTGTGAGTCTTGAGCTGCGAGCCTGCCACATTATACTCTATGGTTTCGGGCGAGGTAGACTTCCAGTACTGGTAGTCGTAGCCGATGGTTGCGTCGACATTGCTCTTCGCGTCCTCGAAGTAGTGGCCGTAGTTGGCGTAAACGGTGAGCAGATTGTTCATCTTCTTCTGCGGACCATAGTTATAATCGTAGCCGCCATCGAAGTAGTTGGATGCTGCATAATCGGGGATGCGGGTGTGGCCCTTGCCCTCAGCCACGTCGGTGCCTACTGTTGCATGGAGCTTCACATCGGGGAAGAAGTGGAGCTTGTAGTCAACGTCGAAGTTGCCGATGAATCGCTTCACATCGCTGCCAGCGTCGTACATGTCGACGAGTCCGCGCGGGTTGCGCTGTCCTGCCGATGTGTTGATAGGATTGCCGCTTGCGTCGAGCGACTCGGTGTAGCCGCCAAGAGCCGACGAACCTGAGTAGACGGGCAATGTGGGATTGAATGTTGCGGCTGCCCAGATGGCGTTGCCATTATAGAATGAGTTCTTGGTGAGCGAGCCTTTGGCATTGAGCGTGAGCTTGAGGTGGTCGTTGAAGAAGCTCGGGTTGAGCACAAGACTACCGGTGAAACGCTCCGACTTGTCACCGCGAATGATACCGTTCTGATTAGCATAGCCCACGGATGCACGGAAAGGCAGACCCTTCACAATGTTTCCTGAGAGCGAAAGATTGTTGTCTGTTGAGAATGATGTGCGGTAGACCTCGTCGTACCAGTCGGTAGAGGCATTGCCAAGCAGAGCCTTCTGCGCGTCGGTGCCTTTGGCGTTGATTACCGAGCGGAACTCGTCGGCACTCAATATGTCCACCATCTGAGCGCGGGTCTGCATGGTGTTGGTCGAAGAGAACTGCACGTTGAGCTTGGCGTCGGAGCCTTTCTTTGTGGTGATGAGGATAACGCCGTTGGATGCACGCGAACCATAGATGGCTGTTGAGGCAGCATCCTTCAATACGGTCATCGACTCGATGTCCTGCGGATTGATCATGCTCAGGAAGTTGTCGGCTCCAGAGATGCCGCCAAGCTCCAAAGGCACACCGTCTACAACAATCAACGGGTCGTTTGAGGCATTCAACGAAGCACCACCACGCACGCGAATAGTGCTTCCTGATGTTGCAGAGCCTGAGTTCGACATTATCTGCACACCCGACACCTTGCCATTGATGAGCTGTTCGGGCGAGGAAATGGCTCCCTTGTTGAAGTCCTTAGCCTTGACTGTCGACACAGAGCCGGTGAGGTCGCTCTTGCGTGTTGTACCATAGCCCACAACCACCACTTCGCCAATCTGCTTGTCGTTGGAGTCGAGCTGTATGGTCATCATGCCGCTCTTGAGCTGCACGGTCTTAGCCACATATCCTATATATGTTACAGAAATCTGTTTTGTTCCTTCGGGAACTGTAAGTGAGAAGTTGCCGTCAATGTCGGTCACGGCTCCCGTCTTGCCACCGTCGAGCATGATAGTGGCTCCCATAAGAGGTTCCTGGTTATTGGCATCTACTACGCTGCCCTTAATCACGCGGTTCTGTGCCTGTGCCGAGAGGCTTGACGTGGCAAGCAGTCCGGCGAGCAGCAGCGAGAAACGCCCAGCGGTTTTGTTTCCTTTTGTTTGGTTCATGTTGAAAACGTTTAGGTAAATATGGTTCTTATTTGTATACGCGAATTGAAGACTTGAAACGGTTAGGTCTTTTTTTCGGTTGCAAAATTACGCTTATTGACTAATATCAAGCGTCACATATTGGACAAATGGCAAAACAAAACGGACAAAACACCTCGCGGATGCCCATAAACAAAGGATTTGTCGAAAATGTAAAGGGAAATGGGGAATTTATGTTTTGCTAAACCACCTCTCCGGACAACCCAAAACTAACTCTCTCGGCAGGAAAAATTTGTTTCCTCGGCAGAGAAAAAAACTCTCTCGGCAGAGAGTTTTTTTAAGCCTCAAAAACCAAAGAAGCTCATTAACCTATTATTGATTTAAAAATCTCTTTAAAAACTCCATTTACAGACAATCGCATAACAACCTATGCAAAATCTCTGTCTGGACAGCCGGAAATGAAACTCTCAAAAACATGCCCTTTCTTGTCCTTTTTTTGGTCTTCTATTAAGACCGAGCTTGGTCTTAATAATTCTTGAGGGTTGGTCTTCTATTAAGACCAAAAAGGGTCTTAATAGAAGACTAATTCACGGCTTAATATTATAGTAAGTGTCCAAGTCCATTTTTTACGGATGAAGCCATAAATTCGTAAGAAAAGATACATAATATTTACATTGAATCATTACAAAATAATGAAATATTTAATTATCTTTACATATAAAATAAGTAACAATTCAGAATTATCTTTACATATAGTAGGAGGGTATGGCATCCTTGCCATACCCACTAAATTAGCTTTCATGGCATTCATGACTTTCATGACATTCATGACAACATAACATTAAAAAAGCCTTAAACAACCATGATCTTAGATTTTATCGTTATATTCCTAAGGAAACGCCCTATATTGTTAAACAATGCAAATAGTTTAAACATTTATTATCTTTCTTGATTAGCGTTAACAAAAAAATTGTAATTTTACAGCCGCAAACCAAAACAAACATAAAAAACAGACGAGCTTCAGTGCTTAATCTGATATAACTCACACCAATAAAACCACAACGAATTGGAACATTCATTCATGCAACTTCATCCACACAATATATATAATAATGTGTGTGCATGTAACAACGCATGTGTGTGTATGAACCTTTTCACAAGTAAGTATAATTTCTACTAAAATCAATTATAACAAATTTAATTGCTTATGAACAAGAAAGTCAAGACCGCTGGAATGGTTATGGCACTGCTCGCCGCAGCTCCTATGAGCGGTGGTCAGATGGCATACGCTGCCAGCGCAAACGACGCTGCACCCATGAGTTCTGTACAGCAGAACGAGGCAGCTTGCAAAGGCGTTGTCAAGGACGCCACTGGTGAAGGCGTAATCGGTGCTTCGATCGTTGTTGAAGGAACCAACTTGCGCACAGTGACCGATCTCGACGGTAACTTTACACTCACTGGTGTAAAGAAAGGTGCCACAATCCAGATTTCTTACATCGGCTACACCACTAAGACTGTTAAGTGGAACGGTGCTCCTCTCGACGTTTTGCTCGAGGACGACAAGAAGATGCTTGAGGAGGTTGTAGTCGTTGGTTTCGGTACACAGAAGAAGGTGAACCTCACCGGTGCTGTTTCTACCGTTGACTCTAAGACTCTCTCTTCACGTCCAGTTAACTCTGTAGTTGACGCTCTCCAGGGCGCTGTTGCTGGTATGAACTTCTCTACCTCAAGCAGCGGTGGTACTCTTAACTCTTCCAAGTCATTCAACATCCGTGGTACTGGTACTATCGGTGCCGGTTCTTCAGTTTCTCCACTCGTGCTCATCGACGGCATGGAGGGCGACATGAACGCACTCAACCCGCAGGACATCGAGAACATCTCTGTATTGAAGGACGCTTCGGCTTCTTCTATCTACGGTTCGCGTGCTGCCGGTGGTGTTATCCTTATCACTACCAAGAGCGGTAAGAAGGGCAAGACCTCTATCAATTACAACAACTCGTTCCGTTTCGACTCTCCGCTCAACATGCCGGAGATGATGGACTCATACACATGGGCCAAGTATATGAACGACGCTTCTGTTAATAGCGGTGCTGGTGTTTGGTTTACCGACGACAAGCTTGAGCAGATTAAGAAGGCTCAGAGCGATCCTACTATGCAGAAGATGTTCAAGAACGTCAACAACCGTTGGGAGGTTTGGGACAACACTCCACTCCTGCCTATTGGCAACACCGACTGGCTCAAGGAGCAGTTTGGCAACAGCTTCTCGCAGGAGCACACTCTTAGTATGAACGGTGGCGACGACCGCATTCAGTACTATCTCTCTGCCAACTACCTCGACCGTGGCGGTCTTCTTCGTCATGGCAACGACAACACACAGCGTTATGCTTTCACCGGTAAGGTGTCTGCACAGTTGGCTGATTGGTTGCGCGTTACTTACAACACACGTTTCTCACGTAGCGACTTCGATTCGCCTAACGACCTTATCAACGGTACCGACGTGTTCTATCACAACATGTGCCGCTACTGGCCTATCCTTCCTACTCAGGACCCGAACGGCCACTGGTTGCCAGAGTCTTACATCGAACGTCTTGAGAATGGTGGCCGCGCCAAGAACCAGACCGACCGCTTGTCACAACAGCTCTCGTTTGTTGCCACTCCGGTTAAGGGCCTGACCCTCAACGCTGAGTTGAACTACCGTATCCTTACACAGTTCAACCACCGCGAATGGCTCACAACTTACGGCTACGACTGCGACAACAACCCGTTTGTTGACAGCAACGCCACATCAAGCGTATATGAGTATTCGTTCAAGTCGAACTATTTCAACCCGAACCTCTTTGCTGAGTACAGCCGCGCATTCGGCGACCACAACATGAAGGTGATGGGTGGTTTCCAGAGCGAGTGGTTCCGTCAGCGCAACATAAGCGCACAGCAGAACGGCATCATGTCAGGTCTGCCTACACTTAACACTACAACCAACAAGCCAAGCGTAGGTGGTGCTTACAACTCATGGACAACAGCTGGTTTCTTCGGACGTATCAACTACGACTACGCTGGACGCTACCTCTTCGAGGCTAACCTCCGCTACGACGGATCGTCACGCTTCCTCCGCGAGAACCGTTGGAACTTCTTCCCTTCATTCTCTGCAGGTTGGAACATCGCTCAGGAGAAATTCTGGGAGCCAATGGCTAAGTATGTCAACACATTGAAGCTCCGCGCTTCTTGGGGTCAGCTCGGCAACCAGAACACCGACAACTGGTATCCTTTCTACCCAACAATCGGATTCACATCACAGGGTGGCAACTGGCTCATCAACAATGCAAAACCTAACGTGGCCTCGCAGCCTTCACTCGTGTCGTCTACTCTCACATGGGAGAAGAGCCGCACATGGGAAGTAGGTGTCGACTGGGGAGCTTTCAACAACCGTTTGACCGGATCGTTCGGCTACTATCAGCGCAAGACATTCGACATGGTAGGTCCTGCTCCTGAGTTGCCGGTTATCCTCGGTGCCAATCCTCCTAAGGTGAACAACCTCGACATGACTTCTAAGGGATGGGATTTGCAGATCAGCTGGCGCGACATCATCGGTGAGGTAAGCTACGGTGCTTCATTCGTATTGAGCGACAACCAGGTGGTTATCGACAAGTATCCTAACCCGTCGAAGAACCTCGGTTCTTACTATAATGGCGCTAAGCTCGGCGACATCTGGGGCTACACAACTATCGGCATTGCCAACAGCCAGGAAGAGATGGACAAGCACCTCTCTAAGGTTGACCAAAGCGCACTCGGAAGCGGTTGGACAGCTGGTGACATCATGTACAAGGACCTCGACGGCGACGGCAAGATTAATGGTGGTGAGGGCACAGCCAACAAACCTGGCGACCGCCGCATCATCGGTAACTCTACACCGCGCTACAACTTTGGTTTGAACCTCGACGCTGCTTGGAAGGGCTTCGATATCAAGGTGTTCTTCCAGGGCACACTCAAGCGCGACTACGCAGCAGGCGGTCAGGTATTCTGGGGTGCTACCGGTGGCGGTAAGTGGCAGGCTACTGGCTTCAAGTTCCATGAGGACTACTGGCGTGAGGACAACAAGAACGCATACTACCCACGTGCTGACTGGAGTGGCGGTCGTAACCTGCAGACTCAGACACGCTATTTGCAGAATGCTGCCTACGCACGTCTGAAGAACCTCACTATCGGTTACACATTGCCGAAGGAACTCACACGCAAGGTTTACATCGAGAACCTCCGCTTCTTCGTATCAGGCGAGAACCTCCTCACCATCACCAACTTCACAGAGGCTGGCGATCCGGAGCTCGTAGGAGCTGGCTACGGTGGCGAGATTGGCAAGACCTATCCGTTGTCGAAGACATTCTCATGCGGTCTTAGTGTGACATTCTAATAAATCATCAACAATAGATTATAGAAAGGAAACAACTTATGAAGTTTAAATATATTCCTATGCTCTTTTTGGCAGCATCGCTCGGTTTGGCAAGTTGCGACGACTACCTCGACAAAGAGCCTGAGAGCAACGTGACTCCTGCGGCTTTCTTCACATCCGAGGCCGACCTCGCTGCTTACACAATCAATATGTATGGCGTACTTACCAGCAACAACCAGGGCAGCTATGGTATGGGTACATTCGCCTACGACAACGCTACCGACAACCAGGCAGCTACTGGCTACTCAAGCCGTTGGGTGCCAGGCAACTGGAAGGTAGGCTCAACTGGCGGTGATTGGGACTTCTCAAACATCCGCAACGTGAACTACTTCCTCGACCAGGTGTTGCCTAAGTTCGAGGCTAAGAGCATCACCGGCGCAGAGGCTAACGTGCGTCACTATGTAGGCGAGGCTTATTTCCTCCGTGCCTATATGTATCTCGACAAGCTCCAGTCAATCGGCGACTGCCCAATCGTGCTCAATGCACTTCCCGACGATAAGGCCACTCTTGTAGAGGCCTCTAAGCGTCAGCCACGCTACAAGGTGGCTCAGCAGATTCTCGACGACCTCGACAAGGCTCTCGGCCTTCTCTCTGAGTCGGGTCCTGGTGGCAAGAACCGCATCTCACGCGATGCTGCTCTGTTGCTCCGCTCTCGCGCAGCCCTCTTCGAGGCTACATGGGAGAAGTATCACAAGGGCACTGCCTTCGTACCGGGCGGTCCAGGATGGCCAGGCAAGGCTGAGGACATTCAGGGCTTCAACATCGACGCTTCTATCAACCACTTCCTCGACGAGGCTATGAAGTCGTCGAAGGAACTTGGCGACAAGCTCGTTGACAACCTCGTGGAGAATACTGACGCTGCTGAGGGTCAGGACGCCAACTTGGCAAGCCTCAACCCTTACTACACAATGTTCTGCGACAAGGACATGAGCGGCTATAGCGAGGTTATCATGTACCGCGCTTTCGACCGTACCAAGGCTAACGTAACCCACAACCTCCAGATGCAGCTCCAGCGCAACGGTGGTGGCACAGGTTGGACACGTGGTTTGGTTAACTCGTTCCTCATGCGCAACGGTTTGCCTATCTACGCTGCTGGCTCTGGCTACGACCCAGCTTGGGAGAACCAGGGTGTGAAGGCTACTCTTCAGAACCGCGACTCTCGTATCCAGATTTTCACAAAGATGGACGGCTCGGTTGAGAACTACACAGCCGACGGTGTTAACACTGTAGACCTCGCTTGGACTGTAATGGGCAACAACGAGACTCGTATGGTTACTGGCTACGCTGTGAAGAAGGGTAAGAACTACGACGTTCAGCAGCAGCTCAACCACGACTACGGCGAGAGCGGAAGCATCGTGTTCCGTGGTACAGAGGCTCTGCTCAACTACATGGAGGCTTCTTGGTTGAGGAACAACACTATCGACGCAACAGCCGACAAGTACTGGCGTGCTCTCCGCACACGTGCCAAGGTTGACCCTGACTACAACAAGACCATCGCTGCCACCAACATGAACGAGGAGGCTAAGTGGGACTTCGGTGCTTACTCACACGGACAGCTTGTTGACGCTACAACCTACAACATCCGCCGCGAGCGCCGCGACGAGTTCATCGGCGAGGCTATGCGTTGGGAAGACCTTATCCGCTGGCGTGCTTGCGACCAGGTAGACGGCTACCAGATTGAAGGTATGAAGTACTGGGGCACTGTGTACGAAGGTGCATGGCTCGACGGTACTACCAACCTCGTTAAGGTAGATGTTGAAGGCGGTAAGGGCAACATGAGCGACAAGGCTATCAGTGGCGACTATATACGTCCATATCAGATCTCTAAGATCAATAACGATGTGTTCGATGGCTACCACTTCACACCTGCACACTATCTGTCTCCTATTGCACAGAGCGTATTCCGCCAGACTGCAGAGGGCGATCAGACAGACCTCAATACATCAGTAGTTTACCAGAATCCGGGATGGCCTAAGGTAGCAGGACAAGGTCCAACTGATGTCAAGTAAGTAGTTTAAAATCGTAAAACGTAAGATTTGTTTGTCTTGATTCAACATCAATGTTTTACTGTTTATCAAGACAAAAATGGTTTTTAGACCGGCTTCCGTGATGGAAGTCGGTCTTTTTAAGTATTACAACTCTAAAAGTCAGATTATTGGCTAAGTTTTTCCGTATCTGACTTTTTTTTTGTAATTTAACGCCGTGAAACTGAAAACATAAAAATAATAATATGGAAGCAACTGTTTTTAACCCTATACAGGTACACCTGTTAAAATGTTTGAGATAGACAAATCCCAAAAAGGTTTGGAAGAATTGAAGGATTTATTGTATAACTATTATTCTTCAAAGATGGAATAGGATATGAGTCGATTAGTGTTAGACACCAATTGTATAATCCAGATAGTCTCCCCCCCGCAGTAATTACTAAAACAAACAACTATAAGAATGAGAGATATAGCAGTAAGAATACTTCTCACGCTCCTCACGCTCCTGTCCACTTCGTTGGCGACAGCCCAAACCTTCGACAATGTGAGCATTGCCGAAGCCTCATCCGTGTGCTCCATAGCGCAGGACGAGCAAGGAATGCTGTGGTTTGGCACCGAGAACGGATTGTATTCCTACGATGGCTACCGCACTATTCCGCACAACACCAATGCCGACAAAGCTGCGGTCAACACACGTGTGCACTCCATTCTTATGCGCCACAACATTCTCTATATGGCTACCGAGCGTGGACTGCTTGTCTACGACATACGCAAGGGATGCTACAACCAACTGCCTAAGACAGTTGAAGGCGACATTCGTGCTGTTGCCATATACGCCGACCGTCTGTGGTTTGGCGGTGCCAAGGGATTGTTCAGCCACAACATGCAGACGGGCGAGACCCGCTCCGAAAGCTCGTCGCTGCATAACATCTACTCTCTGCTTGCCACTAAACATGGACTATTAGTGGGCACTATATCCGGACTTACTCTCTTCAACAACGGAAAATCACACCCCATACGCATTGGCGAAGGCCAACAACCTCTTGTCAACGCCATGCTCAGCGACGGCAACGCTGTATGGATAGGCACAGAGGGAGCTTTATATCATTACGACTGGCAACGCTTTGAGTCTGCCAAGCCACTTGCGGGCAACTCTATCAAGTCGCTCTCTCTATACGGCAATAACATATATGCCGGAACCGACAACGGACTGTATATATATAATAAGGTAAAAAAAGAGGCTACCCATGCCTTGCACGACTCACGCTCGCCTATCTCTATAGCCAACAATATTGTGTGGGCCGTGTTCACCGACCGCTGGGGCAACCTATGGACAGGCACCGACCAAGGCGTGTCTGCCATACGTCGACACAAGTTCTTCACGAACACTCCACTAAGCGACATAACACTGACTGGCGAAGGCAACTGTCTGCACCTTATCTACCGAAGCCCTGACGGAATGATGTGGCTTGGCGGCACCAACGGACTCATTGGCTACAATGCACATCACGGATTCATGCCCGACGAGAAAGACAATATTGCTTGGTTTCGACAGACATCCACCAACCACTACATGTCGCACAACAGAGTGCGCCGAGTGTATGCCGACCGCGACGGCAACGTGATTGTGTGTACCGACCACGGACTCAACATCTACAATCCGCTGACACGACAGATGCGCAACATCATCGTAACCGACCACACTCAACACTACTCCACAGCTTGGGCATACGACATTGTGGACGACGGCATGGGAAGATACTGGATTTGTTCCTACATGGGCGGAGTGTTTGTCATAAACAAGGAGAAACTACTCCACGCCACAACACCCACTGTTGTGGCCGACCGACATATACTCAAGGAGCTGCAAGGCTTGCACGTGTGGCAACTCGCTATTGACAACTCTGGCAAGATATGGGCAAGAATGTACGACCGCGGACTCGATCGCATCGATTCACGCACCATGCACGTGGAACATGTCATAGGCAAAGACCGACTCATCAACGACATCTGCACCGACAACAAGGGCAACGTGTGGGCTGCTATGAACGGTGAGATAAAATGTTTCGGCATGGACAAAGCCAACGACCGATCTATGAAAATTGCCGGATTCAACACCAATGAAACAGCTATGCTGTGCAAGGTGGAAGACGATATATGGGCAATCATTGGGCAAGACTGCTGCATCATATCCACAAAGGGAGTGTCCTCACGCTTTGCCCTGCCCGGATTCCGACCCTTGGCAGTGTTCTACGACCGTGTGTCGGGATGCGTGTTATTTGGCGGCAACGATGCGGTGGCAAGTGTGCCCATAAGCAAACTGGCAGCACACACCAACACCAAACTCAGTAGTCCTATCTTCCTCTCTGGTATATTGGTCGACAACAAGCCTTACGTGCCTGAGCAGGGAGCAGCCACTTATCTCTCGGAGATAACGCTCACCCATCGACAGAACAACATAACCTTCATGCTCACCGACTTGCCTATGGCAGGACAACAACCCAATGTCTACGCCTACCGTCTTGAAGGTGTCGACCACACATGGCAGTATCTGCACGGCGAACATCAGGAGATAAGCTACAGTGCGTTGCCTTCGGGCACATACACTCTTGAAGTGCGCGTGATGAACGCCTTGGGCGAGACTAAGGACAACATCTTTTCCTATCGCGTTGTTATACTCCCGCCGTGGTATTTGTCAATATGGGCTAAATTGGTCTATCTGCTTGTGCTTTTGGCATTGGCTTTATGGGCTATGAAGTTTGTAATGATGCGCCGACGTCTGCGAGAGGAACGCGAGGCCAAGGAGCGCATCATGCAGGAGTCGTCGGCACGCTCTGCCTTCTTCGACAATCTCTCACACCAACTCAAGTTGCCGCTTGGCTCATTGTTCAGTTCCATTCTCGGGTTGCTTCACGACGAGAAAAACGCCAACAACGCCCAACGCATGGAACAGATGCGGCGCGATGTGGTGGACATCAATACTCTCGTGTATAAGGCCCTCGATATGCAGAAGGGAAAGGAAGATGGCGAGAAACTGCGCAAATCGACTGTCGACATCGTTGACTTCTGCCGTCGAACTGTAGACGACACACGCTCACGACTTGCAAAGAAATCGGACATAGACTTCCGCACCAACTCGCCATCGGCTTACGTGAATATCGACATTGTGCGTATGCAACCCGTGCTGGCTGAACTTATCGATTTTGCCACAGAACAAAAAAGCGGCAATGACACAGTAACCGTCAACGTGGAGACCAACGACAGCAAGGCTGTTGTAGCTATCGACATTCCAGGCATGAGCATTCCCGACGAGGACCTTGCGTTCGTGTTCAACCGCTACTACTCTGTAGCCAAATACAACGGACAGCCTTCGGTGGGTGTAAACACTCTCGCAACACTTCACGAACTTGCCCAAATGCACGATGCCAATGCGAAAGTTGAGAATATGGAAGGATTCGTGAGAATATCTATCAGCTTGCAACTGATGCAGAACGCAGGAATAATAAAGCCAGCAATGCACGACAAGCTCCACAACGAGGACTCTCATACTACTGCTATACAAGCCAGCAATGCAAGTGGCAACACCAGCATTAATGTCAACGCCGATGCCGACGCACGACTGTTAGCAAAGATAACCGACACGGTGGAGGCACACATAGCCGACTCCGACTTCAACGTCACACGATTGCAGGAAACCCTCGGTCTCGGCTCCAAACTGCTCTATCGCAAGGTGAAGCAAATGACTGGCAAGACTCCCGTGGAGTTTATGCGCCACATACGTATGCAGCGAGCAGCCATGCTGCTTAAGGAGGGACGTTTCTCTGTGTCGGAAGTGATGTACATGGTGGGATTCTCCAACTCAAGCTATTTCTCGAAGTGTTTCCAGAAGGTATATGGACTTACCCCTACCGACTATTCGAGAAAATCATGACGCTCGGTCTACAAAATGCAGAGTCATCAACAGCATAAAGAAAAGTTATCAACAGTACACGCAAAATTATCAACAATCATAACATTATAAAACAATCAAAAAACCTAAGTTCACATGAAAAGAAACTTAATTCTTGGAGCCGCGGCTGCAGCCGGACTCCTTGTGAGCGTAACGGCAACGGCTTCGCCTAAAGCTAAGGTGAAGAAGACAGTCGTCAAGACAGCCGTTATGGCTCAACCCGGCTTCTCGGAAGCATGGGTGGAGGATGAAACTAAGTTTGAGGACCGCAAGCTGCCGGCTCGCGCCACATTCATCCCCTATTCTTCATCAAAGCTCATGATGAAGGACGAGACCTTCTTCCATGGATGGATTACACCGAAACATGCCGACTACATGTCGCTAAACGGTGAGTGGAAGTTCCGTTATTCTCCCGACAAACACGACGGAATACCCGACGAGGCCGACTTCTATGGCGACAAGGCCGACGTTTCGTCTTGGGACAACATCCGCGTGCCTCTCAACTGGGAGATGGCAGGATACGATGTGCCTGTATATAATAATGTGGGCTATCCTTTCAAGAGCAACCCTCCGTACATCACCGCCTTCGACGACAACTTCGACAAGAACCCCGTTGGCTCTTACCGCCGCACCTTCTCTCTGCCAGAAGGATGGGACAGCAACCGTCGCGTGTTGCTGCATTTCAACGGTGCTTGCAGCGCTATCGTCGTATGGGTTAACGGCAAGTATGTGGGCTACTCTCAGGGTGCCAACACCGATGCTGAGTTTGATGTGACATCACTTGTACGCCGTGGCGAGAACAATGTGTCGGTACGTGTATACCGTTGGTCGGATGGTTCTTACCTTGAGGGCCAGGACATGTGGCACCTCGCAGGTATCCACCGCGATGTTTATCTCGTGTCTACTCCGCAGGCTTACGTAAGCGACCACTACATCACATCCAAGCTCAACCCTGGCTACACATCAGGCTCGATGAACGTGGAACTCACCATCGACAATGCCTTGAAGCAGAAGACAGCTAAGATGATTGAGGTGGAACTGCTCGACCCCAATGGCAACCGTGTGGCTTTGCAGAAGACTCAGGTGGCTCTTGCTGCCAACGAAGCAGAAAAGAAGGTGAACCTCTCAATGGAAGGCCTCTCTGGCTTGAAGCCTTGGTCGGCTGAGCATCCTAATCTCTATACAGTTGTTGTGCGCCAGATGAACGACGGCAACGAGGAGATGGTGTTCTCCACACGCTACGGCTTCCGTTCTGTTGAGCAGCGTGGCAACCTTATCTACATCAATGGCGAGCGCGAATACTTCAAGGGTGTAAACACCCAAGACATCCATCCGCTCCTTGGCCACGCTATCGACGTGCCTACAATGTTGCGCGATGTGGAACTTATGAAGCAGGCCAATGTCAACACAGTGCGTACAAGCCACTATCCACGCGACCCGAAGATGTATGCCATGTTCGACTTCTATGGTTTGTACTGTATGGACGAGGCCGACGTGGAGTGCCACGGCAACCAGTCTATCAGCGACAAACCGTCATGGAAGGATGCCTACGTCGACCGTACAGCCCGCATGGTATTGCGCGACCGCAACCATCCAAGCATTGTATTCTGGTCGCTCGGCAATGAGTCGGGTGGCGGACAGAACTTCCAGGCTACCTACGACGAGGTTAAGCGACTTCTGCCCGGACGCGACGCATTCGTTCACTACGAAGGCGCAAGCCACGGCAAGAACTATTCAGACTTCGGATCAGACATGTATCCTAAGATCGAGAGCGTGCTTAAGCACCGCGACGGACTCAATGGCAAGCCTTACTTCATCTGTGAGTATGCTCACGCAATGGGTCAGGCTGTAGGCAACCTCCAGGAATACTGGGACATCATCGAGGGCAGCAACGGTATCACTGGCGGCTGCATCTGGGACTGGGTTGACCAGGGCATCTACGACACACGCCGCATCAAGGCAGGACAGCCGCTTATCGACGAGAAAACTGGCTTGCACTACTACACTTCTGGCTACGACTACACCAAGATGAACAATGGCTACCGTGGTTTCCAGGGCGACTTCATGAGCAACGGTATCATCACTCCGGGACGCGAGTGGACTGCTAAACTCACTGAGGTGAAATATGTTTACCGCAACATCGACTTCGTGGCTCTTAAGGACCACCGCTTGACATTGCGCAACAAGTATCGCTTCACCAATCTCGCCGACCTTGGTTATCTCACATACACTGTTCTCGCCGACGGACGCGAGGTTGAGCGCGGCGAATGTGTGATTCCTTCATGCGAGCCTGGCAAGTCATGCTTCATGGACATTCCTTACACAACACAGCCTGAGGAGGGCAAGGAATACATCATCACTCTCGGTCTTCACACCAAGAACGATGCTGTTTGGGCAAAGCGCGGCTATGCTCTCGTGGAGCAGCAGTTCCGTCTTGATGCCGACAAGCAGGCAAGCTGCCTGCCAGTGTCCGACCCTACATTCATCCAGCAGCCTCACGTGACTCTGCCTGCTATCGCAGCCAAGGGTTCTCTCAAGGTTAAGAACAACACTGTCAATGGCAAAAACTTCTGCATCTCGTTTGCAGCCGACGGCTCTATAGCCGAATGGCGGTACGACGGCAAGCAGATTGTAATGCCTGAGTCAGGTCCCGACTTCAATGGTTTCCGTCGTATAGCCAACGACAACATCTCGCTTGGTGCTACTGGTGGTGTGGCTGAGAACGACAACAAGGAGGAAGGTGCGCTCACTGGCAAGAAACTTCTTGTCAAGGCTCCTCACAAGGTGGGCAAGAATGTTGAGGTGGAGACTTCTGTCTCTAACGGCAAGGACACCCACAACATCGTCTACACCATCTATCCTAACGGTACTGTCGACATGCGCGTAGCTTTCAACAACTCTAATGCTGAGACACGCCGCATTGGCATCTCTATGCAGTTTGTTCCTGGCTTGGAGCAGGTGGAATACTATGCCAAGGGTCCTTGGTCTAACTATCTCGACCGTCAGCGTGGCTCATTGCTCGGACGCTACACCACTACTGTAAGTGGAATGTTTGAGGAGCAGAGTGCTCCACAGACTCAGGGCGACCGTCAGGGATTGCGCGACCTCACTCTCTCGGGCAATGGCTTGAAGCTTCATGTTGCTGCTCAGGGTCAGATGGCTTTCTCGCTCTCTCACATCGATGACAGCCAGTTCAACTACGACGTGTTCTATGGCGGCAAGCATCCTTACAATCTCACAAAGCGCGACCAGGTGTTCGCTCACTTCGACTTCTGGCAGCGTGGCATCGGCAACCGCTCATGCGGTGGCGACTCTTGTCTACCACAGTACATGACTCCTACTGGCGAGCATGTAGTGACATTGAGATTCACTCCTGGAGCTGAATAATCAGACATAAAAATAAGGCGTACAACCCAAACCCTAAGATTTTGGTTGTACGCCTTAATTGTTTTTCTTTATCCTAATAAAATCTAATTCTACTGAGATTTACTTCACCTCCTCAAATTCCACATATTCTCCCTCGTCCTTTGAGAATATCTTTCTGTTTATCTCGCTGTCTGTACGCTGGTCGTAAAGTTCCTCGTTTACAAACGAGCCACTGTCTTTAGTTTTCTGTTGCGAAGAATACGAGCCACTGCCACTTGACGAAGCAGAAGAGGCTGACGAACGCCTTGAAGATGCCCCCTGCCTTGCCGAAGTGAATGTGCGTGCCACTCGTCTGACACGCAGATAGAGATAGATGACAACACCTATGATAAACACTGCCACCATGATGGCGACAAGGAATATTGATTTCAGGAAAAGTCCGAATATAGCCATAACACTTTTGCTTTGAGTTTTCTAATTAGTGAATATAATTGTTAGCTATGTGTATATGACAAACACCATGCCACAATTATTTCTTTTTGCTCTTGAGCATCAAATCGTCGAATACGGAGATGATGAAATAGCAAGCTATAATCACCCAAAAGCTTTCGAGCAATCCAAGCCACACCATCATGGCCACCGAGAACACAATGAACGAATAGCGCAACTCGTTGCCCTTCCATCCCCACTGTTTGAACTTAAGCGCAAACATCGGTATCTCCGACACCATAAGCCATGAGCTTACGCACACCATAGCCAATATGGCAAACACCATCATAGGCGACGACTCCATGAAGTTGCTCTGCGACACAAGCAGCGACCCCCAGAACAGAGCGTTGGCAGGAGTAGGCAGTCCGATGAACGATGTTGTCTGGCGCGTGTCGAGATTGAACTTGGCAAGGCGCAAAGCCGAGAAGGCTGCCATCACGAAAGCAAAGAATGGCACATAGTCGGCCACGGGCGCAAGCACCGAGGGATATTCCATCACCGACAACTGCGAGAACACAATCGTTGCAGGCGCAACACCAAACGTCACATCGTCGGCAAGCGAGTCGAGCTCCTTGCCTATCGGCGAACTGACGCCTAATATTCGCGCACTCATTCCATCGAAGAAGTCGAATGCGGCACCTATGATAATCCACAAAAGAGCCATCTTTGCATCGGCACAGAATGCGAACATTGTGGCAATACATCCCGAGATGAGGTTGCCGCAGGTCAGGGTGTTGGGTATGCTACGAGTGATTACGTTTGACATAGTTTTCTGTTTTTTACGGTTTTGCGACATGCGTATATATTTCTATCCACGCCCGTCGCTTGGTTTATGTATAAAAAAAGAACCGCGAATAGAGATTTATGATTTCGCCTATGGCGGCAGTATTTGTACGGACAACCCAAGTATCCTATACAAAGGTAATCATAATTCTCAATTCTCGGTTCTCAATTAGCAATTAAATTAAGAAATTCGTCAAAAAAAACATTTCCATGCTTCATGCACCTGCCCGTTACTTAAGTTTTGCGATAACGGTCTGGTCGCCTGTTGTCGCCTGACCCATCTTCACGCAAATCTCTGTTCCAAGAGGCAGATACACGTCTACACGCGATCCGAACTTGATAAATCCAAGATGCTCGTCGATGTAGCATTCCTCGCCCTCCTTGGCATAGGTGACGATGCGTCGTGCCACAGCACCTGCTATCTGTCGGCAGAGGATGTCGGTGCCCTCAGGTGTGGTGATAATCACGTCGGCGTGCTCGTTCTCCTCGCTTGCCTTAGGCAGCCATGCCTTGTGGAAGTTGCCATTGTGATGAGCCACAAGCTTCACCTTGCCGTCCACGGGGAACCAGTTGGCATGAACATTGAAAAGACTCATGAATATGCTCACCATGATGCGGCGCTCATGGAAATAGGTGTCCTCGTCAACTTCCTCGATTACCACCACCCTTCCATCGGCTGGAGCCACCACAATCTTCTCGGTGTCTTCCTGTGGAAAATAGCGTATTGGGCAACGGAAAAAGTTGATTACAATACAGTACACAATACCAAATACGCCGGTGAAGCACCAGAAAGGAGCCTTGTTGTCGCAGAATCTCCACAGCAGCAATGCTATGGCAGCAATGGCAATGAAGCCATACACAAGAGTGTCGGTTCCTTCACGATGCAGACGTATCTTCTTTAGTTTTTTAATTCTCTTAATCATTGTCGATTTAGTGGGGTTAGGCCGTAATGGTTTGTTGTTTAATATCGCTTGTTAGCGTGTCCAAACAAAAGAGTGCTTACAAACAGTATTGCGCGGACACAGTTAATCTGTGCAAAGGTAACGGTTTTTTACGGAAATGACAAATTTTTTAATGTTTCTTCACTGCTTAGCACAATATTATAGTTAGCAGTTTATAAATTGCAATGTATTTCAATAACTTTCTGTATCTTTGTAGTTCAAAACCAAAAAACCAGTTTTTCGCATCAATGGAAGATTTCATACATCTACACGTACATACATATTATTCCATCCTCGACGGACAGTCGCCCGTGCAGAAGATTGTCGACAAGGCTGTAGCCAACGGCATGAAGGGAATGGCCATCACCGACCACGGCAACATGTTCGGTGTGAAGGAGCTGTACAACTACTGCAACAAAATCAACGGGAAGCTGAAGGCTGAGGGCAAGGAACCCTTCAAGCCCATCTTCGGCTGCGAGATGTATGTTGCCCACCGCCGCAAGTGCGACCGCGTTAAGGAGAAAGGCGACATGGGCGGCTACCACCTCATTGTGCTTGCGAAGAACTACAACGGCTACAAGAATCTCATCAAGCTCGTATCCCGCGCCTGGGTCGACGGCTACTACATGCGACCACGTACCGACCGCGAGGACCTTGAGAAATATCACGAGGACCTTATTGTATGCTCGGCATGTATCGCAGGCGAGGTGCCTGCCAAGATCCTAAAGGGCAACATCGAGGGAGCGCGCGAGGCATTGGAGTGGTACAAGCGTGTGTTTGGCGACGACTACTATCTGGAGCTTCAACGCCACGAGGTGAAAGACCCCCGCCAGCGTGCCAACCGCGAGACTTTCCCCCTGCAGCAGCGTGCCAACAAGGAGCTTATCAAGCTTGCTAAGGAATATGGCGTGAAGCTTGTATGCACCAACGACTGCCACTTTGTCGACCAGGACAATGCCGAAGCCCACGACCATCTGCTCTGCCTTGCCACTGGCAAGGACCTCGACGACCCCAACCGTATGCTCTACTCCAAGCAGGAGTGGTTTAAGACCCGCGAGGAGATGAACGACATCTTCTCCGACGTGCCCGAGGCTCTCAGCAACACCCTTGAGATATTAAATAAGGTGGAGTTCTATTCCATCGACCATTCGCCCATCATGCCTTTCTTCCCCATCCCGGCAGAGTTCGGCACCGAGGAGGACACCCGCAAACGCATATCTCCCGAAGAACTCTTCCGCGAGTTCACAACCGACGAAAATGGCAACGAGATTATGTCGCATGAGGAGGCAGAGAATAAAATCAAAAAACTTGGAGGCATCGACAAACTCTACCGCATCAAGTTTGAGGCCGACTATCTTGCCAAGCTTGCCTACGACGGAGCCAAGGAACTCTATGGCGACCCACTGTCTGAGGAGGTGCACGAGCGCGTGAAGTTCGAGCTTCACATTATGAAGACCATGGGTTTCCCAGGCTACTTCCTCATAGTGCAGGACTTTATCAACTCTGCCCGCAAGGAGCTTGGCGTTATGGTGGGTCCGGGTCGTGGCTCTGCTGCAGGCTCGGTGGTGGCCTATTGTCTTGGCATCACCAAGATCGACCCTATCAAGTACGACTTGCTGTTCGAACGTTTCCTCAACCCCGACCGTATATCTCTTCCTGATATCGATACCGACTTCGACGACGACGGACGCGGCAAGGTGTTGGAATGGGTGGAGGATAAATACGGCCACGACAAGGTGGCTCACATCATCACCTACGGCACTATGGCCACCAAGAACTCCATTAAGGACGTGGCTCGTGTGGAGAAGCTGCCGCTTGATGTGTCCAATCGACTGTGCAAGGCCATACCCGACAAGCTGCCCGACGGACTAAAGATGAACCTGCCCAACGCCATCAAGTGCGTGCCCGAGCTTCGCGACGCTGAGGCAAGTGCCAACCCTCTGCTTGCCAACACCATAAAATACGCCAAGATGCTCGAAGGCACAGTGCGCGGCACTGGCATTCATGCCTGTGGCACTATCATCTGTCGCGACGCCATCTCCGACTGGGTGCCTGTGTCTACAGCCGAGGACAAAAGCGACCCCGGCCATAAGCTTCTTGCCACACAATACGACGGACACGTCATCGAGGAGACGGGCCTCATCAAGATGGACTTCCTTGGACTCTCCACCCTCTCGATTATGAAGGAGACGGTGGAGAACATACGCCTTACCAAAGGCATCATCATCGACCTCGACACCATACCTATCGACGACGAGCTTACATACAAACTCTATCAGGAGGGCCGCACCATCGGCACCTTCCAGTTTGAGTCGGCTGGCATGCAGAAGTATCTGCGCGAGCTACGCCCCACCGTCTTCGAGGACCTCATCGCCATGAATGCCCTCTATCGTCCGGGACCTATGGACTACATTCCCTCGTTCATCGCCCGTAAGAACGGCAAGGAGGAGATTAAGTACGACATTCCCTGCATGGAGAAGTACCTTAAGGACACCTACGGCATTACCGTCTACCAGGAGCAGGTGATGCTTCTCTCCCGACAGCTTGCCAATTTCACCCGTGGCGAGTCAGACGCCTTGCGTAAGGCTATGGGTAAGAAGAAGAAGGCCATTGTCGATGCCATGAAGCCTAAGTTTATCGAGGGTGGCAAGAAGAACGGCCACGACCCCAAGGTGCTTGAGAAGATATGGGCCGACTGGGAGAAGTTCGCCTCCTACGCCTTCAACAAGTCTCACGCCACATGCTACTCATGGGTGGCCTATCAGACAGCCTATCTCAAGGCCCACTACCCTGCCGAATTCATGGCGGGCAACATGAGCCGATGCATCAACGATATAGGCAAGATAACCAAGCTTATGTCTGAGTGTCAGAACATGGGAATTCCCTGCTTGGGTCCAGATGTAAACGAGAGTCAGCGCAAATTCTCTGCCAACAAGAAGGGTGAGGTGCGTTTCGGTCTGTCTGCCATCAAGGGTATGGGCGACGCGGCTGCCATCAACATCATTGACGAACGCGAGAAGAACGGACCCTATAAGGACATCTTCGACTTCGTGCAGCGTGTCAACCTCTCTGCCGTCAACCGCAAGGCTTTCGAGTCGTTGGCTCTGAGCGGAGGCTTCGACTCGTTTGGCATCAAACGCGAACAGTACTTCGGCACAAATGCCAAGGGCGACACCTTTATTGAGACCCTCCTTCGCTATGGCCAGGTCTACCAGACCGAGCAGTCGTCAATGCAGAACTCCTTGTTCGGCGATATGGGAGGAGTAGAGATAACTACCCCACCCGTTCCCGAGACAGAACCGTGGAGCACAATGGAATTGCTTAAGAAAGAGCGCGACCTTGTGGGCATCTATCTCTCGGCTCATCCTCTCGACGACTATGCTGTGGTGCTCAACCACATGTGCAACCTCAAATGTTCGCAAGTGGGCAGGGAGATGGACAAGAAGGAATTGGCAAAGTTCGAGGAAATATCCTTCGGTGGCATCGTCACGGCAGTATCGGCACGCTTCACCAAGACCAACAAACCTTTCGGCATAGTGACAATAGAGGACTTCGACGGTTCTGGCGAGCTTGCTCTCTTCGGCGAGGAGTGGACAAAATGGCAAAGCATGCTTCAGGAGGAATATCCCGTCTACATCACGGCCCGCTGTCAGCAGCGATTCCGCAACAATCCCGATGCCTACGACCTGGTGATAAAGAAGATAGAGTTCCTCACCGATGTCAAGGACAAGTCGATAGACAAGTTCACCATCTACATCGACTCCACCATGTTCAAGGAAGCAGCCATGACCGACCTCGAGACAATGCTTCGCAGCTGTCAGGGTCACGTGCCTCTCTACTTCAATATCCACGACACCGAGCACAACACTAATATAGAGATGTTCAGCCGCAACGTGACAGTGGACGTCAACAAGAAGCTGCTCAGCTTCCTCGACGAGATGAACGCTATGGCTGGCGAAGAGAACAGCGTGCGCTATGCCATCAACTGATGACTGCCATATATTTTGGCACAAACTTTGATATTAATTATTCATTAACAAACCCAATAAAAAATCAAGAAAAATGGAAGTAAAAATCACAACTGAGAACATTGAGGAGTACAAGAATGGTTCATTGCCATTGGTAGTTGACCTTTGGGCTACATGGTGCGGTCCTTGCCGCATGATTGCTCCTATCGTGTCTAAGCTCGCAGAGGAGTACAATGGCAAGATCGTTGTAGGCAAGTGCGACGTAGAGGAGAACGACGACGTTGCTGCCGAGTATCGCGTACGCAACATCCCTACAATCCTCTTCTTCAAGGGTGGCGAACTCGTAGGCAAGCACGTAGGTGCCATCACCGAGGGCGACCTCAAGGCTAAGTTCGACGAACTGCTTTAATCCATCAGTCTTCACACTCCTAAAACAAAAAGGGTGTGGCAAAAGGGCGTTATCACACAACAACCCTTTTGCTACACCCTTTTTTTCTTTCTATTCCTTCTCCACAAACAAGTCATCCAGCGCCACTTCACTTTGAATCATTCCCTCTTGCGCATTTTTCTTTAGCCCTGCTGCCGTCACAAAAGTCAGATGCAAAGCTTTCTTTGTAGCTGTTGCTCGACGGAAAGTCTCCCTTCTATCTATTAGTTTCTGTAGATATGCAGGAGTTATGTCGTAAGAGTTGAGCGAATATTTCATCTCACACAGATTTATTATCTGGTCTCTACGGTCAAGCACCAAATCTATTTGTGCCCCTTCAACACCATTTTCCTTGTTAGCTTTCTGCATCCATGAATACACATTAGTCTGAACCCCATTGATGCCCAACTTTCTTTTTATTTGTGATATATGGTGCAGACACAACTGTTCAAAAGCATATCCGCTCCAAGCCCGATGTGAAGGTGAGTCAATCATGTTGCTCCACAAGTGCTCATCCGACTCCTCCTTACCTTTTAGATAATGCAGATAAAACAATGTGTACAAATCAGTCAACTGATACATTGCCCCGTTCGTCTTGTTGCCAAAAGCGTTATATTTTCGTATAAAGTCACAACTGATAAGGTCGTTGAAAACTTCTGTAAGTTTTCCACCAGAAGTCAGGCGTAAAGACTTCATGATATCCTCGCGAGTCATTCCTATCTTTTTCTTTGCCAACAATTCTACGATTCTGCGATACAGAACAGAGTCTTTAAAGAGAGAACGAAACAGAAACTCATACTCATTCGACAATTCTGCCCCCTCTGCAAAGAAAAGCATATCGATGTTTTGCGGCAAACTATATTGCTTGTCCAGCATATTTAGATAAAAAGGTGTACCGCCCATTATCATATAGCATTCAGCTATTTGATGTCGTGTCCACACTATGCCCTTGGATTGTAGAAACAGTTCTGTCTCATTAAGATCAAAAGGAGCAAGATATATTTTTCTTGTCACCCTATTATGCAAGCCACCCTTATCCCCCAACAGCTTGCTGGTCATCCATGTAGTAGCCGACCCACAAACAATAAATTTAATATTAGGTTGGTCGGAAGCCCATCCGTTCCAGAACAAATCCAAGGCTCTGATGAAATTCGACTTAGGAGTGTCCAACCACGGCAATTCATCAATGAAGATTACAATCTGTTCTTTTTCTTCTATAAGTGTTGCAAGATAAGAGCGCAGCTGTGAGAATGCCTCAAACCATGTCTTCGGTCTTGCCTGCTTACTACCTGAATACAAAGCCAATTGCTCACTAAAGTAAGTGAGCATTTCGGTTTTAGTGCATTGATACACACCAGTCATGTAAAAACTGAACCTATCCCCCAAGAGTTGTTTTACAAGAAATGTCTTGCCTATACGTCTACGTCCATAGATAGCTATGAACTCTGGATTCTTAGAGTTTATGCAACTCTCTATCAACCTAATTTCCCGTTTTCTTCCAATTATATTTTGTAGCATGTTTATTACTTTTTTAGTATTGCATGATAATAGTGCAAAGGTAGAACAAAATACTGTGAATATGATGAATAACACAGCAAAAAGTGCCGATAGTGGTGCCAAAAGTCCTTTTTTTTTCCACTTTTGGCACCACTATCGGCACTTTTCATATATTTCCTTTCGATATTCCTTCGTTAATCCTCCGTTATGCTTTCGCTTCGTTAACGGAGGCAGATCGAGTTCACTACGAAGGATGAACGAAGAACTAACGAGGGTGAAACGAAGAAACCGTGTAACCTCTTATATAGAGGAAACGTGTCATTTCCAAGTATATTATTACGTAACGCACAAAAATTGGTCTTTTCTTTCTCTTTTGTTTGCTCTTTTCTAAATAATTTCATACATTTGTAAAATAAAAAACCATCATTACTAACTAATAATTTAATTTTATGAATAAATTTTTACTTTCCGCTTTTGCGATGTTATTCAGTTTGACAGTAAATGCTCAAAGTATAGGTATTACTGCACCAAAGAGTCAGCTTGATGTAAAGAAAGAGCTTCACACAAGAAAATACATGCCAGTTTCTGCAATGCAGAGAAACCATGCTAAAGCATCGGCAGCGGACAACCAGCGTTATGTTGGTCTTTACGGTACAGACGATTGCGACAAGTATATGGGGGCCACTGGATGGCCAGGCGACAACAAAGCAGCCATACTTCTTTTTCCCGACGACTACGCCCCATATTATGGATCAAAAGTAGTGGGAGTGCGCTTTAATCTTGCAGGCAACTGTTCTGCCTCAGATGTCTTTGTGTCAAACCTTACTGACGATGGATATCTTAAAGAAATAGCATGCAAGGAACAGGCCGCTACAACTCCCGAAGACAAGAAGGGTGAGTGGCATACTATTATGTTTGATGACGACCAACAGTTTGAGCTTACCGCCGACTATAAATATCTACTCATAGGATTCTCATACAAGCAGACAAGTGACAACAATCCTTTTGGATTGTATTCAAAGGTTTCGGGCAATCTTTATGTTTTCGCCGATTTCGACGGCAATGGCGAAAACAGATGGTATAATTTCGGCGAGAAATATGGTGCGCTTAGTGTGCAACTTATAGTAGAAAACGACAACTTTGCCACCAATGCGCTTATTCCTTCCGATTTTGGACAATTCATCGTTGCACTTGGAAAGACAAAAGACGTTACTGTCAATGTAACCAATGGTGGCACAAAGCTTACTGACTTCGACTATACAATAACTCAGGATGGAAAGACAACCGAGGAGCGTCATGTTGATTTTGACGGAGACCTTGGAGGTGGTGGTTCATATTCTGTAGTTATTCCTTTTGAAGCAGCATCACAAGTAGGCGAATATCCGGTAGAATTGAATATCACTAAAGTTAACGGCGAGAAGAACCAAGCTACCTCAACCATCGCCAATGGTCTAAACAAGACCATTGCCAAGGAGTTCAAGAGAGTTGCCGTAGTCGAAGAGTTCACCGGCACAGGATGTGGATATTGTCCACGTGGTCATGTAGGCATGCATAAAATGCACGAGCAGTTTGGCGACCAGTTCATTGGCATTGCCCTGCACCAGTATAATCAGAAAGACCCAATGTTCATAGCAGACTACACATTGAATTTCCATGGTGCTCCTTCATGTTACGTCAATCGTGGCAATACTGAGATGGACCCATACAGTTCCGCACCAATTGTTGTTGCCGAAGAGCTGAAACAATTACCTCTATTAAATGTTAGTGTGAGCGGCACATACAATAGCGATTCTACCGAGGTGGACGTAACGGCCTCTATTGAGTCATTAACCTCTGGTGGTGATTATGAGGTTGCATACATGCTTATTGCAGATGGTCTGACTGGCACGGGGTCCACTTGGAAGCAAACAAACAGCTATTCAGGTATGCACGACTACATTGACGAGGAGGATTTGATGTTCCTTGCAGACGAGCCCACCCAAATGGACCAAGTGTATAATGATGTGCTCATAGCTAGCTCTTACAAAAACTTTGTAAACCAAGCGACATTTGACAATCTTGTTGAGAATGGCATTACAGAAGGCAGTTACACCCTCACAATGCCGACAAAAGACAAACTGGTAAAAGCTCTCGACTACAAGCAAATTTATGTTGTAGCCATTGTCATTGACAATGATACTGATGAGATTGTCAATGCAGGAAAGTCATTAGTCAATGGTAATACAACTGGCATCAGTAGCATCAATCACAACAATAATGTTGCTATAGAGGCTTGCTACGCTGCCGACGGCACCAAACTCTCTGCTCCACAGAAGGGTATTAACATTCTGAAAATGTCTGATGGAACCACACGAAAGGTAATGGTGAAATAACGATGGCATTTTCATTGTAAAAAGGTAATGAGCATACAGGATATTTCTTGTATGCTCATTATTATAGCTTATAAATCATCATAAAGTGACGTTACAGTACCTATTGAGTTACACTGCAGTAACAGTCAACTTAAACTCCAGTACCAGCCGTATGAAACTCCAGTACCAGTTATGCAAAACTGAAGCGGTACTGGAGTTTAATGCTTTTGTATTACTATTTTTTAGGGTAAAAGTTTTGAGGTATCAATTTTAATACCTATATTTGCAATACATTATTCTCAAAAGATGGCGTGAATATTTTGGAAAGGAGGACATATATGAAGATTATTAAAATTTGGTTTGACGGTGATTACATCTATGGCACAGATGAAAACGGTAAAACCTATCGTCAATCTTTGTTATGGTATAAAAATCTTAGGAATGCAAGTGATGAAGAACGAGCCAAATACACATTTGGCTTGGATGGTATCCATTGGCGCAATTTAGATGAAGACATTAGCTTTGAAAGTTTTGTGTATGAAGATGCTGAGCCAACAAAACTACAACGTTTCTTTCTCACTCACTCCGAGATTAATGTCACCGAATTTGCCAGGTTGATAAACCTTAACCCTTCACTACTTAGAAATTATATCAACGGTTTCAAAAAACCATCAAAGGAGCGTGAAGACATGATTCTAAAACAGATACATAGAATAGGAGAAGAATACATGGCCTTTTCGTTGTAAGAATATATATGAGAATTTGTAAGACAGGAGGAGTATAATCAAGAGATATAAGCTGTAATGATGACAATAGAAGAAATATTGGCTCGAAAAGAATGTCAGACGTTCGATTGCAAGAGCATACAGATTGACCCCAAAGCGTTAGCGATACCCATTGTGGCTATGGCTAATGCCGATGGTGGTATGCTTGCCATTGGTGTTTCCGACAAGACTCGCAGAATAGAGGGGATTGATGGAAACGAAGAGCGACTGAATGAGTTGCTTCGCGTTCCTTTCGACTTCTGCAATCCGTCTGTAAGGGTTAGGTGTGAATATTTGCCATGTACAGACTATGAAGGTCGAGAGAACCGCATCCTGCTTATGCACATTCCTGCAAGCGTTCAACTTCATACCAACCAAGCAGACGAATGTTTCATGCGTGTAGGCGACAAAAGCAAGAAACTCAATTTTGATGAGCGTATGCAGCTTCTCTACGACAAAGGCGAACGCTACTACGAGGACAAAGATGTTTATGACGCCACTATCGATGATGTTGACATGAATCTTGTGAGTGACTATATGAATGTCATAGGCTATGGAAAGTCTGCCATGGAGTATCTGAGAGAGAACAACGATTTTGTTACTGAGAAAGATGGTCAGCAGAAGGTTAGTACCGCTTGTATTCTCCTTTTCGGAAAGAATCCTCAGCGTTTCTTTCCTCGTGCCCGCACTCGCTTCATCCGCTATGAAGGTACAGAGGAAAAGGTTGGTACTGAGATGAATGTTGTCAAGGACGTGACATTCGA
>ERZ1026888.143-NODE-143-length-43701-cov-8.030999_pt1 | contig 43701 bp, 34 predicted proteins | sample MGYA00380174_ERZ1026888 | MGnify/ENA primary metagenome ERZ1026888 (study PRJEB33269, sample SAMEA4719810) | human gut metagenome | biome: human-associated habitat; feature: organic feature; material: feces | place: Cameroon | collected 2013-10 ...
AAAAAATGTCCTATATGTATATAAATAAAAATATATATTTTTATTTATATACATATAGAAGTCAAAATCGCATTTCTATTTTCGAAAATGACTAAATGACTAAATGACTGAATACACAGCCTCCCGTCCTATCCATAACACTCTAATAACATTGATAATCAGTGGTTTACATTCTCTAAAGGCAACAAGAGAAAGAACATCTCAATCACACAACATGTGTGTTGAAGCACGCCGAAGGGCGAAATTCTCCCCGAAACAAAGCTTCATGCCCCTCCCAAAACACAAAAATCCTTGCATTTTCACCCCGTTTTATTATGCCGAAAAACGAAAATAAAGTAACCTTGTGTGGTGTTTCTTGTCTAATTTAGAATCAAACGATACTGAAAACCATAAAGTAAAGTTTCAAACTTAAAGCAAACGATATGCAAGCCAACAAGCTTGCTATGAGCCAAATCGGGAGGGTATTTTTAAGGTTAAGAAATCAATCCACTCTCGTAATGCGTTGATATAAGGGCGATTGCCATTGTTCGTAGAAGCAATGACAACCGCCCTTTTCGTGTTTATACTCGTAGATTGTACTCCCGACGCATCCCCTCTACTTCACTCAAGAAATAGAGCTAATAGGGAGACTTTGCTTGCGATTTCACCAAATATTATGGCAAAACAGGAGTTTTAGGCAAGAAATGGATGATTTAAACACTATAAATATTGGTCAATAATCATCAAAATAACTTTTAATCGTCCATAAGTTTGCGATAACGTCCCTTCTTTATATCCTCGTTGCCTAAGCGGCGAGCCTTGTTTATCTCGTAGTCAGAGTAGCTGCCCTCGAAGAAGAACACTTCGCCATCGCCCTCAAAAGCGAGGATATGCGTACAGATACGGTCGAGGAACCAACGGTCGTGGCTTATGACAACAGCGCAACCTGCAAAGCTCTCCAGACCTTCCTCAAGCGCACGCAATGTATTTACGTCGATGTCGTTGGTAGGCTCGTCGAGCAAGAGCACGTTGCCTTCCTGCTTGAGGGCAAGAGCCAACTGTAGGCGGTTGCGCTCACCGCCAGAGAGAGTTTCGCAGAGTTTCGACTGGTCGGTGCCGGCAAAGTTGAAGCGCGATATGTAGGCGCGTGCGTTGACGTCGCGTCCGCCAAGGCGCAGAGTCTCATTGCCCTGAGAGACAGTCTCATATACCGACTTCTTCGGGTCGATGTCCTTGTGCTGCTGGTCGACATAGGCAAGCTTCACTGTCTCGCCAACCTCGAATGTTCCACCGTCGGCGTGTTCCAATCCCATAATCATGCGGAATAGGGTAGTCTTTCCTGCACCGTTAGGACCAATAACTCCTACAATGCCGTTAGGCGGAAGCATGAAGTTGAGGTCGTTGAAGAGCACCTTGTCGCCGAAGGCCTTCTTCACGTGCACAGCCTCGATAACCTTGTTGCCAAGGCGCGGACCGTTAGGAATGAAAATCTCAAGTTTCTCCTCGCGCTCCTTCTGCTCTTCGCCAAGCATCTGCTCATAAGCGTTAAGACGAGCCTTGCCCTTAGCCTGACGAGCCTTAGGAGCCATGTGTGCCCACTCAAGCTCGCGCTCAAGAGCCTTGCGGCGCTTGGAAGCCTGCTTCTCCTCCTGCATCATGCGTGTGGTCTTCTGCTCAAGCCATGACGAATAGTTGCCATGCCAAGGAATGCCCTCGCCACGGTCAAGCTCCAATATCCATTCGCTCACGTCGTCGAGGAAATAGCGGTCGTGGGTGACGGCAATAACGGTTCCCTCATACTGCTGAAGGTGCTGCTCAAGCCAGTCGATGCTCTCGGCATCAAGGTGGTTGGTAGGCTCGTCGAGCAAGAGCACATCGGGCTTCTGGAGCAAGAGGCGGCAGAGAGCCACGCGACGGCGTTCGCCACCCGAGAGGTGAGTAACGGGAAGGTCGCCATTAGGACAACGGAGAGCCGCCATAGCGCGGTCGAGCTTTGAGTCCATGTTCCATGCGTCGGTGGCGTCGATAATGTCCTGCACCTCAGCCTGGCGCTGCATGAGCTTGTCCATCTTGTCGGGGTCGCCATAATATTCCTCAAGTCCGAATTTCTCGTTGATTTCCTCATACTCACGCAGGGCATCATAAGCCTGCTGCACACCTTCCATAACGTTCTCCTTAACTGTCTTCGACTCGTCGAGTGGAGGATCCTGCGGGAGGTAGCCTACTGAGTAGCCCGGACTCCAAACCACTTCACCCTGTGTGGGTTGGTCGAGACCGGCGATAATTTTCATCAATGTCGACTTACCGGCACCATTCAAACCAATGATTCCGATTTTTGCGCCATAGAAGAACGAGAGGTATATGTCCTTCAAAATCTGTTTACGGTTTTGGGGGATAATCTTCGATACTCCCACCATCGAGAAGATAATCTTCTTGTCGTCTACTGTAGCCATTTTAATTTGTTGATTATGTGAGTAATTACTTTTTTACTTTAAATGTCTTCAATGTAACCCTTGGTGAACATGTCGTAGGACAAAGCCTCCAGTTCCTTAAGCGTCATGTGCTCTACGGCACGCTCTATCTTGCGTATTAGCTCATTGCGTCGGTAGTCGCTGTCGTCATTGAGCCGTTTAGAGTGAAAATCCATGTTTTTTTATATTATTTGATTTGCTTACTAAATTACAGAATTTATTTGATAAAATCGCTTATTTGCCGAAATTATTTGAATTTTATTTCTTTGTATCCCACCAATAAGTCGGTTCTTTGCCCTATTCCTCGGTAGTAGACAAGAGCCTGATAGGTGTTTTCTGTCTGGAAGAAGTTGCCTTCGGTAGAAACCGGCTTAGGCTTGCCTTCAGCATCCACCGCTACATATCTGTAGGAATAATATCCTTGTTTCAGCATAATCCTCGACTCATATTGTTCTTCCAGTTCATTGTAACTCATCAGATAGTCGGTGGAGTAGGAGCCGTTGGTCCAAACTCCGTCTACATACACATCATAAGGCTGGCGTGGAGCTTTCAGCCGAAACTCCACCATCACATATTCCGACACTTTATCGTTCTCTATATTGTCGCTATTGCGTATGTAGAAAGCACCGTTTGCGTCCTCGTCGTATGTATAGTTTAGGCGAGGATGGTCGGTCCATATTTGAGCGTGAAAAAGCTCTCCGTCCCATCCAACATTCTCAATGCCAAGGGTAGGGTGGGAGACATCGAGAATCTCAAACTTGTGATATTCGTTCCATCCGTTGAATATCAGTTGCTTATTATGTTGCCAACGTATGCCATTGTTTGACAAGAATTGTGGACGTGCATTTCTTCTTGCGTCATTCCAATCCATATTTTGAAGCACAACGGTTTTTAGTTCACGCTCTGGATTGTTGATTTTCACATTGGCGTAGTCCACTGACATTTCCACTTGCTGATGGCTTTTGTTAGTATCGATGTCGGTGTTGGATGTGGCAGAGAGAGCGACGCTCATCTGTGGGTCTACCACCATAAAGCAAGCAGTTAGGATAGTGTCGCCCTCGTTCTCGTCATACACCGTCACCTTGTAGTTGCCACTTATCTTCAGTCGGCAGCGTTCATTTGGAATGCTGAATGAATAGTGAGTGTAGAGAGTGTTGGTGTTGATAGATTCCTCAGTGTCGTCGATAATGTTGCCATTGGCAAAACCATCGCAGTAGTCGGTTTCGAATATTCCCTCAGACAACGACCAGTCAGCCTCGCAATGCTCTATTTTATAAGCATAGCGGTGATATTCATGGGTTAGGTCGTCGAAAGCTATATTTATAGGGTCGCCACCATTGAGTTGAGTTATAGGCATCGACAACCAATTTTTGCCTGCCACAACCTGTAGTGAAGCAATGTTTTTAGATTTGATTATATGCTTTTGAGCCCTGGCAGCTAAACATGTGTTTGCTGCCAGGGCCAAAATGAACAATTTCTCAACTTTCTTGATATTTCTACACATATGTGAAGTGTTAGTCTAAAATATTTGTAGCAGTTTTGATTAGAAATCCACTGTCAAACGGAAATTTATTTGTCTTCCTGTGAGATAGTTGGGTATTGCGTATTGCTGACCTGTTACATCCGTAATCCAGTAGTAAGAGTTGACGTTGCTTATGCCAAAGAGGTTAAGACATTCCAAGCCGAGCCATGCGTTGCGTAGCGGATTCTTCTTGGCGTGTCTGTCGGCATTGTTCAGCAGACAGTAGCTCAGTCCTATGTCAGCTCGTTTGTAGGCAGGGGCTCTGAACGAGTTGGAGTCAAGCTCTTTATGTGGGGCAGAGAATGGCAGACCGTCTGCATAGGCAAGTTTCAGCGACATTTTCCATTTGTCGGTACCTGGGAAATAGTCGGTGAAGAACAGGTTGACAGCGTAACGTTGGTCGGTGGGAAGTGGTATGGAGACACCGTTGAGTTTCATCCTTGTGCTCATGAGCGAGAACGAAAGCCACGAATCGGTACCTGGTACAAACTCACCATACATCTTAAGGTCGATGCCTGCAGCATGTCCACTGCATTTGTTTTCGCCATAATACACCACCTTGACGTTGCTCACGCTGTATGGCACCAAATTGCCAAGCATCTTGTAGTAGGCCTCTGCCGTAAACTTAAACTGCCGGTTGTTCATGCGGAACCGATAGTCGTAGCCTGCTATGAAATGTATCGACCGTTGACTCTTTGCCTTCTTGTTAAGACTGGCATAAGTTGTTCCGTTGACCGTGGTAGTGTCGCGAATCTCCTTGAAGAACGGAGCCTGATAGTAAAGACCAGTTGCAAAGCGCATCGTGACATTCTCGTTGAAGGCAGGAATTATTCCTAATGAGAGGCGCGGACTAAGAATTGTCTCGCCTGTGAAACTCCAATGCGACAGGCGCACACCATAGTTTAATGTATATAGCGTCTGTTCGTTGCTGCCCTTAAATCGGTAGGCGTCCTGAATGTAGGCTTCAATGCGGTTGGCACTCAGCACGTTCTTGGCTCGCATACTGTAGATCATATACAAGTCCTTGCCCGTGTGGGGGATGCTGTAGTTGCTTGAGTCGCGCATTTCATACTCCACGGAATTTTCTTCTATATGCTCTTTCTTGAAAGTGAAGGCAGCCTCAATGTCATGGCTTTTCTGTTTAGTTTTAAGCAGAAGTTTTGCACTTTCCACATGAGCGTTGAGATAGTTGCGGGCATGTTGGAAATAAGTTCCCACGCCAAGATTGTCGCTTGTCTCTGTCTGTGTAAGCCAATACTGACCCTGAATGTCGTATTTCTCCTGCTCCCGTGTGTGGAAAGCCGATACTATAAGCGAGAGGCTTGTTTTTTCTCCAAAGTGGCGAGTTATGCCTAAGGAGCCAAAGAATGTGCGGAACACATCTTTTTCCTGTCCGTCGAAAAATACCTTGAACGACTTCACATTCTCCATCGTGCCGAAGTTTGTCTCGCGGTCTTCAGGCGAGAAGTTGTAGTGGTTGTTTGAGATGTTGCCAAGGAACTTTATGTCCCATCGTTTGTTTGGGGTATATGTCAGATATGTCTGATAGTCGATGAATGTTGGGTCGTATTCTCCCTTTGTGTCGAGCGATCCAAGCAGGTTGCGTGTTGTCTTGTAGCGCAGGCCGTTGCTCCATGCTACCTTCTTGTTGCTCAAGCCTATATAGGCGTTAGCTCCGAGCAAACTTGCCGAAACAGACGCTTCGAAAGGCTTTGGGCGTTTGTATGTAATGTTGAGTGCTGAAGACATTTTGTCGCCATAACGCGCCTCATATCCACCTGTTGAGAATTCAATTTTCTCGACCATATCAGGATTGATAACCGAAATGCCTTCCTGCTGACCACTTCGCACAAGAAACGGACGATAAACTTCTACATTATTAATATATACACTGTTCTCGTCGAACGATCCGCCGCGCACGTTGTATTGTGAGGACAATTCGCTGTGGGTCGACACTCCTGCCTGGCTCTGTATAAGTTCTTCGACTGCATTGCCGGTGGTGGAGGGGATTTTCTTCAAGTCATCCTTCTTAATCTCTTGAGTTTGTCCGGTTTGTATACGCGAACCGGTCACAGTAACTTCTTCAAGTTCCTTGTCGCTTGCATGAAGCACAATTTGTAGAGTTTGCTTTCCACGAGGGCGTCTCAGTACTCTAACTTTTGTGCGGTAGCCAATCATCGAGAATCTGATTTCTACAGAATCGGCTGAATGTAGTTGCATATTATATTCTCCCTTCAAGGAGGTCATTGTCATCTTGCCTTGTTTAAGACATGAGACAGAAGCAAACTCAATTGGCGAGTTGTTTTCATCTATAACCCTTCCTTGCAGAGTGAATGTCTGTGCTCTGACCTCAGCGATAGAGCAGACCAGGAATATCTGTAGTATTAGTATTTTTATCTTCATGTATTCTATAACGAAAAAGGATATTATTTATTGTGTATTTGGTTTTAAATAACTTCTATTTATCATAATGGTGATTAGTGATATTTAAAATCAATAAATTTCAAGTCATCAAAAACCACTTAAAAATCATAAAAATAAGCGGATTAAGAGTTATTTCTTAATCCGCTTGATTATTTTTCCGTTGTAAGTGACGATCGTTTCTACCATATAGCTGATAGAAGTTTCGGGTATCGCAAGAATTGCGAAGAAATGAATACCTTCAGCGTCGGCATTCAGGAAAGTCATGTCGCTGAGCACAGCCTGTTTTAGGAATTGCTGTGGCACTTCCGAATCGAAGAATTCCTTGCGCAAATCTCTTGAGAATAGCCGCGATGCTCCTTTGTAGACATTCAGATTGATAATGTTGTCAAAATAAACATTGTCGACTTCCACGCCATCGTCATTGCATGAAGCCACAGCCACTTTATAAGTTGTTGGGTTCACCTGTACATAACAATGATATTTGTCCTCGTTGTGGAAATACACAGTGTCGCGCTTGAGCACTTTGTTTTGGTTGACATGCTGAACTGTTTTTGGCGCAAACATCTCAAGATACGACGTGTCGCTTGTCTTGCTGAGTTTCACGCGCTCACCATTCTGGTTTGTGAAAACAAACAGATGCGGAGTCTGCTTTACGATGTGATATTTCACAGTGTTGCCTCCAACAATTATAAACGAGTCGCGCTCTATGCGGAAATAAGCAGGCGCACTCGTGGAATCAGGGAAATACACAGAATCTCCCTTCACACGGAAGAAAACGTCGTCCTCGTCCTCGTCGAGCCATATTCCTTGCAAATTCTTCTTTGCAGTCAAGTCCTCATGTGGTTTTTCCTGTTGGCTGTTTTTGGAGCCGCAAGCAATGAGTGCCGCAAGCAGCATGACAGACGAAAAAAACACGCTTATATTTTTAAAACTAAACATAATTATGTATTCGAAATAATTTTTTGTTGTGCAAAGATACACATTTTTCACTGTGAAATGCAAATCTATAAATAAAAATTATACCTTTTGTTGCTATTTTTGGATTTTTAGTTTGTCACTCAACATAAAATTCGTAAATTTGCATGTTAAATATTATAATTATGACAGATATCGAAAGACATATAGTGGAACTGCTCCTGGATAACGACTGTGTCATTGTCCCTGGATTTGGTGGCTTCATGGCCCACAGCATGGCTGCTTCTTACGACGAGAAGAATCATGTGTTCCTTCCTCCATCACGTACAATAGGTTTCAACCAACGCCTGACGATGAACGATTCGCTCCTTGCGCAAGCTTATGCCAACTGCTACGACATAAGCTATCCTGAGGCATTGAAACGAATTGAGCAGGATGTTGAGATGCTTAAGCAGATGGTAGAGACAGAGGATGGACATACTATTTGCGGTGTTGGCCGACTCACCAAGGCCGACGACGGTAAGATAGATTTCACTCCTGAGGCTTCTGGCATTGTCTCCCCTGCCCTTTACGGCTTTGACGCTTATGAGATGGAGCTTTATGTGCGCAGTGAGGAGGACACATCAACTGCTGACGAGAAGAAAGAGCAGAATGATGTGTTGACCGACGATCAGCCTGTGCTTTCAAGCAGAATATTCTCGTCCAACGGTCCGCTTGGTCTTCCGGTTAAGGAGACAAAAAAGCTTGAGGAAGAGGAGAACGAGAGAAAGGAAATAGCTTTGCGCATTCCGATAAGCGTGGTAAAACATATTGCCGCGGCTTGCGTAGTGTTGTTTGTGTTCCTGTCGTTCCCTTCGAAACTTGGCGACGCCAGCACCTCTCAGCTTAAGCACAGTTCCATCGACACAAGCTTGCTCTACGAGATTCTGCCAAAGGAGATGACAAGTGGCAAGCCTGAAAGTCTAAAAGAAATATCAACAGACCAAACATCCCCAAACACCGCTGCTGCTGAAAATCAGCAAAGCCCGGCTGAGGAAGAAATTGCAATGGGCGAAAATATAAAGCCTTGCTTCAGTATCGTAATGGCAAGCCGAATAACCAAGCGTAATGCCACTGCATACGTTAAGAAACTTCATGCAATGGGACTTACTGACGCTCGCGTTTACTCAACCAACAAGTTCACAATGGTTGTTTACAAGCAATTCGCCACACTTGCCGAAGCCAAGGCCGAAAAGAACAAGTTGATTGACAAGAGCGAGTTTAAGGATTGCTGGATATTTGAGATTAAATAGTAATTTAAATATAAAAAAATCAGAGGAACCCTACTCCACCCTCATTGGCTAATAAAATAATAATCACACAAAAAGATTAATGAAAAGAGTAAGATGCCCCAAATGTGACAATTATATCACATTCGACGAGAACAAATACAAGGAAGGACAATCATTGGTGTTTCAATGTCCACAATGTGGCAAGCAGTTTGGAATACGTATTGGCGTTTCCAAGCTCCGCAACACACAGAAGGAGGATAATCCTGAGGAAAATGCTGACGGCAACAAATATGGATATATTACCGTTATCGAGAATGTGTTCCACTACAAGCAGGTTATTCCATTGCAAATGGGTGTGAACGTTATCGGCAGATATATGAAGAACAGCGGTGTGAATTGCGCCATTGAAACCAACGACCCAAGTATCGACATCAACCATTGCTCGATAACCGTTAGCAAGAACAAGAACGGAAAACTTAAATACATTCTGAAGGATGGTCCGAGTTACACAGGAACATTTGTCGACAACGTGATTCTTGGTGACCGTGAGCAGCGTCTTATCGAAGACGGTACATTGTTCACAATTGGTGCTACAAGCGTTATTCTCCATACTCCTGATGGCGAGGAAGAGTAAAAAAACAAACAAGATCTATTGTAAATATAAAAGGTGAAGGATTTAATTAGTAATATTCCAAAATCTATTACTAATTAAATCCTTCACCTTATTTGTTCACACTCTTTTATTTCGTGTAGAACTGGGTCCGCTCAGCTTATGTGGGTTACTTCCGCCAAATACTTGTGATTTTATGTCTTATCGCTATAATGTTCAGCAATGACACAATGGCAAACAATGCCAATCCAAGCAATACAGACCCGAGCATTGTGCCTTCCGAAATCTCAGGAAACAGCATTGCTATTGTTTCAAGATAATAATTGCGTGCGAACACCAAGGCAACAAGAGCTATAACAAGCACAGAGAGGTTGAGAGCCAACGTGAGAATCTGGTAAGGCAGAGCCACACTTGCCGGACTATAGCCTATTAGCAGCAGGTTCTCAAGTTTTGTCGAGTTCTTCTGCACGAGAAGGTAGATGCTGAGCATGAGAATGTAGAAACTCAGCACAGAAATAACCAATCCAACAACCATAACTATCGACACAAGCAACTTAAGGAAGTAGGTGATTTTCTCTGCATCCATATTGTTGTCGGCCGTATCATAGCCGTGATTCTCCATGTAGGTTGTCACCTTGGAGTCGGTAGGATTGTCTACCTCCACAATCAGGCGTGTGGGCTGATTGTCGATATCTGCCGAATATTCCTTGTTGCTCCACTCCATAAACGACTGTGGCACAAGTATAGAGTTAAGGCGTGATGAGAAACCTATCACCCTACCTTTGAACTGACCTTCCTTGCCATTGCCATGAACAAACAAGGTGAAGTCGACCATGCCTACAAGTCCCTCGCTAATCTTCGGCAGCGAACGGCTTTGCGCGAAACCGAAATTATACATTGTTATATATGAGCGTGGCAGAATGATAGGCACTGTCTTAGAGCCTTCGTCGTACTGCCATTTGTCGAGCGGCACGTCGACAAACTTGTCGGGCACACTTTCAAGGAAAAGTTCGGAATTAAGAATATTCACTCCTTTCACTCCCATCGTAGCATCCACCTTGTAGGCGGCAGAAGTGAAACGCCCCACTCCGCTCACGAATTTCTGTTCTTTCAATTCGTCAATCTCAGAATTGGCGAATGTATTCGACTGTCCGGATAGTGCGTTGGCCGTGCCTATAGTCTTGCTTACAATCAGATAGTTGTTTTTCATGAAGCTGTCTCCACTCGTAAACACGGGAACCACATCGTTATAGAATTGAAATCCAAACAGAATAATCATTACACCAAACAGGTTGGCGAAGAAAAAGCCGATAAATTGTGGCACGCTTATATGCTGACGCAATAATTTCCAAACCAAATTCATAGTCTATAAGTTTTATCAAAATTCAAATCAATGTGTTTGCCAATGCTCGTCATTATCACTCCCGCATTCTGTCTGCCAGCTTCTTCGAGCACTATTTCGCCCATGATGCGGGCGTTTTCGTCATCGAGGTGGCTGATAGGTTCGTCAAGGAGAATGAAGTCGTAGGGTTGCACCAATGCCCTCATGAGCGCAACACGCTGCTGTTGTCCAAACGACATCTCTCCTATCAAGGCCTGTTTCTTGTCGGCAATGCCAAGACGCTCAAACCAACTGTCTATTTTTTCTGCATCGGCAAAGCCAGTAAGCTTGTTCTTTATCTCCACATTTTCCCACGCTGTGAGTTCGGGAAAGAGGCGCAACTCCTGAAACAGATGGCTTACGTGAGAACGGCGCACTTCTGTCCAATCCTTCTCGCGATACTTTGCGCTTACGGCAGAGTTAAAAAAGATGTTGCCCGTGTAGTCGTGGCGATAGCCTATGAGGTAGCTACAGAATGTGCTTTTGCCCATTCCGCTTGCTGCCTCTACAAGATAGAGCTTGCCTTTCTCAAAAGTAGCCTCTGTCTTCCATATTTCCGACTTCATGTCGTTTCGGTTGGCAAAGACGTGAGGAACAACATTGTTGAAAACAATCTTTTCCATTTTTCTATTTGTTTATTATCAATTATTTATTTCACAACATAAATCACAGCATCCACATCACCAAGTATAGGCTTTACGATGCTGCCTACTCCCGCCGACAATGCTTCTCCTTGTGTCAAGCCCTTGATGTTGAGCATAAGCACCATGCGGTTGCCCTGTATTTCTTTCTTCAGTTTGTCGGCTATAGGTTGAGGTTTCTCACCTTTATACTCTGGCACCAACTTAGCGTCGGTAGTTCCATAGAACATATCTCCCTCAAGTCCAAAGGCAAAGCGTGTGTTGCCACCGTTGTAGCTCCATGCCCCGTTCGTTCCGGTAATGCTGCATCCCTTTGCACACGACTGTTTCCAGTAGTCCACATCTGCTGTCCATGCAGGATTTTTCACCCTTGCAAACATTGTCATGTCCATATTGTCCGATCCGCCAAGAGCAGTGGTCGTGAAAGTCAAGTCGCCGTCCACGCTGCGGATAATGTTGTCGAAATCGATGGCTGTGTTTATGCCCACGAGCAAAGCCTGCAGAGCCTTGTTGTTTTGAAGCAAAGGCAAGAACTGTTTGCCGTCGACATTGGTGAAGAGTCCAATGCTGCATGTGTTGGGTATTTTGTCCAAAAAGTCGCCGTTTATCTTTCGATATGTAGAGTTAGCCTTCTTCAAAGCTTCGTCTACCGACTTGTTGAAGGAAAATGTCTCTCCCTTCATTCTCACTACCTTGTCCTCCTTGTCGAAGTCTACAGCCACCAACACCTGCGAGGCATCTGCGTCCTTGGGCGCACCGATAGTGAATGGCGCAACCATCTTTTCTGGCAAAGCCTGCACCTGTGCAACCATAGCTACCGAACTTTCCATAGAGTCGAGTTTGGCAAACATTGGCCGGGTGATGATGCTTGCATCCTCGTCCTGTCTCAGCATTCTTGTTATTTTGCGTTGGGCGTCGCCCAATGCAGCCGCACTAACAGGGCCAACAACTATCAGAGCCTTGCTTGAAAAGCCCACAGCCCAACAGTTGTTGATGTCGGTGAAGGTGAAGTCGCCCTGCTTGCGCAGCGAGCCACATTTTCCCTCGCTATTAGCTTTCTCTAAAGTTTCCTTCAGTTGGCTTTCACTTTTCACCTTTGCACAGATACCGAAGTTGCCGTCGACAGTTTCAAAAGCATAAGCCGTGCTCGACCAGTCTACTCCGCAGCCCTCCACATTAATGTCCTTAGGAAGAAGCGAGGCAAAAGCCTTGGTGCCCTCTTCCACTCCAAGTTGCTTTACGTCCACCTTCACAATGGCCGTAGCCGAAGATGGAATTGCGTTCACATAATCGTTATTGGAACATGATGCTGCCAACAAGGCAACTGCAAATGCCATCAACGTCGTGCGTCCTGTGGTCTTAAGATGATTTAAAACATTCATAAACCTTATTATATTTTTACCTTATTATATAGTTAGAGTCTTCGTTTTGAGAGATTGGCCATCATTACCGCGCTCAGTCCTGCCGTCTCTGTTCTCAGTCGGCTTAGTCCGAGACTTATCGGCTCATAGCCATGCTCCATAGCTTTTCTTACTTCGTCGATGGAGAAGTCGCCCTCCGGACCCACAAGAATGGTAACGGGCTCATCCATCGGAACCGTATGCAGAGTCTCAAACAAATCCTTGCGTTCAATCTCCATGTAGCAATGTGCAATAAACTTTCGGCCCTCGCGAGGAGTGGCAACAAACTTGTCGAATGCTTCCAGTTCGTTCACTTCAGGTTTCCATGCCTTATGGCTCTGCTTCATTGCAGACACCACAATGCGCTCCACACGGTCGGTGCGCAGATTTTTGCGCTCAGAGAATTTGCAGTTCAGGAAACTTAGCTCGTCGAATCCTATCTCTGTTGCCTTTTCGGCCATCCATTCTATGCGGTCCATCATCTTGGTTGGCGCAATGGCAAGAGCTATGCGTCCCTGCCATTCACGTTGGCACGGCAACTGCTCCACTATATTGTAAAGGCAATGCTTGCCAGAGGCAACGCTCACCTCAGCGTCAAACAATCCCCCCTCGCCGTCTACAAGCAGCATGTGGTCGCCACTCTCAAGCCGCAACACGCGCACGGCATGTTTGGCTTCCTCTTCGGGCAGTTCGCCTGCGCTGGAGGCATTGGGCACATAAAAATATCTCACTTCTTTCATGATCTTTTGTTTTAAACAATGTTTATATATAAAAACTATAGGTGTGCCGCGAATGTTTTCTTTCATTTATTATCTTAAGAAATCACTCATGACACACCTGTTGGCATTAACATTTTGTTTTAATCATTGCTACTCTTCTTTGTTCTGAACATCAAGGCGAAGAGCACAGCCACTACAAGAGCATATCCTGCAAAAATGAACCAGCAAGTCTGCCAGTTGCCCACAAGATAACCCTCGTCGGTCCAGTGGCAATAATGATTTATCACCTCGCCCGCAAGCAGAGTTCCTATGGTTGCTCCAAGACCGTTGGTCATGAGCATGAACAATCCCTGGGCCGAGGCTTTCACCTTCTCGTCACACTCCTGGTCAACAAATAGCCCGCCCGAAACGTTAAAGAAGTCAAACGCAACACCGTATACAATGCATGAGAGTATGAACAGCGTAACGCCGGGGAACACTGGATTGCCCAATCCGAAGAATCCGAATCGCAACACCCAGGCAAACATGGCCATGAGCATAACCGTCTTGATGCCGTAGCGGCGTAGGAAGAACGGAATGAGCAAGATGCACAAGGCCTCTGCCACCTGGCTTATCGACACCAAGAGCGTGGCGTTGTTTGCGGCAAATGAGTCTGCCATTTCCGGAATGCCCTTGAAGCTTGTGATGAAAGGAGTGGCGTAGCCGTTGGTCACCTGCAACGACATTCCCAACATACATGAGAAGACGAAGAACATAGCCATGCGCTTGGTCTTGAACAGGCGGAACGCATCGAACCCAAACGACTCAGCGAGCGACCGTGTCTTGCTTGCCTTAGTCTGAAGCTTACATTGCGGCAATGTGAAACAATACACACACAGCAGGATGCCAAGCAATCCCGACACAAGAAACTGGTATTGAGTATATTGGAATTTGCTTGTGTTCTCAGCCAAAGTAAAGCCGAAGGCTCCATCGTTGAGCACGGCACAATTCACAAACCACATAGTGGCGATGAATCCCACGGTGCCAAACACACGGATTGGCGGGAAGTCCTTCACCGTGTCCAGGCCGTTGTTCTTCAATATCGTGAACGCCGTGGTGTTGGAAAGCGCGAGCGTAGGCATGTAGAAAGCCACACTTATGGTGTAGAGACTGATGAACAGGGTCTTGTCGGGCATGGCGTCGTTGGAGCCGAGCGCAAACAGGCTCACCATAAACACACCTGCTACAAGATGGCAAATACCCAACAGTCGTTGGGGTTGGACAAGTCGGTCGGCCACTATACCCATCAGTGTGGGCATGAATATAGACACAATGCCCTGGATGGCATAGAACCATGAGATTTCACCACCCATTCCGGCTCTTCCCAAATAGTTGCCCATAGAGGTGAGGTAGGCTCCCCAGACAGCGAATTCCAAGAAATTCATAACTGCCAAACGTACTTTCGTATTCATTTATTCGTTCAAATAGTTGTAATTAGTTATACTTTAGCATTTAAGTTTATCAAAGAGGTGCATAATTAATATGCAAAGATACTATTTTTTCGGATAAAGCAAACAAACATTTGCTCCTAACTTCCCTAATTTCTGAAAATAATTTCATACTCCTTTCTTTTACACTATCCAAGAACATGATTTATTGTTTAAAAATACATAAAATATGGCAACAAACAAAATATTAGCTGTTGCAAACTTGTTAATATAAAAACTTTTCACTACCTTTGCAAGGATTTTCGGAACATTGCCGAATATCTAATTTATATTACGCCGTAAGAAAGTTTTAAGCTTTATAAGATGAGACAACTTAAGATTCAAAAGAGTATTACAAACCGTTCCAGTGAGGCACTTGACAAATATCTTGTTGAGATAGGTCGTGCTCCGCTGATTTCAATTGACGAAGAGATTGAGCTTGCCCAGAAAATCAAGAAGGGCGGCCCTGAGGGAGAGCGCGCTAAAGACAAGCTCGTTACTGCCAATCTCCGATTTGTAGTTTCTGTTGCCAAGCAATATCAGCACCAGGGTCTTACCCTCACCGACCTTATCGACGAGGGCAACATCGGCCTTATCAAGGCTGCTCAAAAGTTTGACGAGACACGAGGTTTCAAGTTCATCTCATACGCTGTGTGGTGGATACGTCAGAGCATTCTACAAGCTATCGCCGAGCAGAGCCGTATCGTGCGCTTGCCCCTCAACCAGGTTGGTTCGCTCAATAAGATCAATCACGAGATTAACAAGTTTGAGCAGGAGAACCAGCGTCATCCTTCGGTGTCGGAGCTTTCTGATGCTACCAAGATTGACGAGGAAAAGATTGGCCAGAGCCTTATGGCCGACGGTCATCACGTGAGTATCGACGCTCCATTCCAGGACGGAGAGGACAACTGTATGCTCGACGTTATGCCGAGTGGCGACGACAGCCGTACAGACCGCAAGGTTGACCATGAGTCAATGGCTCTTGAGCTTAACTCTGTGCTCAACAAGGTTCTCAAGGACCGCGAGATAACTATCATCCGCGAATGTTTTGGCATTGGTTGCCACGAGAAAGGACTTGAGGAGATTGGCGACCAGCTGGGGCTTACCCGCGAGCGTGTTCGCCAAATTAGAGAGAAGAGCATTGCCAAGCTGCGCGACAGCGGCAACGCAAAGATTCTCATGAAGTATTTAGGCTAAATTTTAATTGTTCACGTAAGTGCCTAACAGTTAGCTTCCGAACTGATTGTCACTTACAATATGAACGCCATCGAAACAGAGTAACATTCTCTGTCTCCTTGGCGTTTTTTGTTTCTTCGAAATTTTTATATAATTTCTTTTAAACCAAATATCATTTTTTTCGTCTAATCATTATAAGATGTTCTAAAACATCATTGACAACAAATATTATTTTTCTTAAAAAAAACAACATCATTATGAAAAGGACTATGAGAATCTTGACGATTGCCTTTTTCTGCATTCTGTCATGCAGCACTTTGGCAAATGCAGGCAACGACAAGCCTATTTCTGTGAATGCACTTCCAGCCAAAGCCCAAACCTTGCTCACCACACATTTCAACCGTCAGAAGGTGGCACTCGCTACTATTGAGTCGGGTGTCGTCAGTAGGAGCTACGATGTAGTTCTAAAGAATGGCACAAAGCTTGAGTTCAACAAGAAGGGAGAGCTCACGGAGATTGACTGCAAGCAAGGAGTAGTGCCAGCTAAGTTGATTCCGCAATCCATTAAGGATTATTTGAAGAATAATTATCCCGACCAACAAGTTCGGAAGCTTGAGATTAAGAAGAACGAATATGAAGTGGAATTGGCTAACGGTATGGATTTGACCTTCAACAAACATTTCCAGTTAATAGATATTGATTGAGTTCGTACGAAAGTAAAGGCTTTATAAATACATGGTGTTTTAGTTAAAGATTTGCAATAAAACGCTTGTAAAAAATCGAAATCACAATAAAATAGATATCTTTGTGTCGAATATGACACATAGAATATACTTACACCATAAAGCTCTTCGTTTATAGTAAGTTGTCTGCACCCCTTCTTCAGACAACTTATTATAAACGAATTATATATTTAATGGGCTTAATAATTTTATATTTTTTAGGTGCTCTGTCACTATCCTTTTTATGTTCCGTCCTTGAGGCGGTACTTCTCTCTACTCCTATGTCGTTTATCTCGATGAAGGAGAGTCAAGGCAATAAGACTGCCTCCTTGATGAAACAGTACAAGAACAATGTCGACCGTCCTGTGGGCGCGATTCTCTCGCTCAACACCATCGCCCACACTATCGGTTCGGCAGGTGTGGGAGCGGAGTCGATGAAACTCTTTGGCGAAGAATACTTCGGAGTAATTTCTGCCATTCTGACGTTATTGATTCTGGTGATTTCCGAAATCATTCCTAAGACCATCGGAGCTTCATATTGGCGTTCGCTCGCCGTAACCTCCACCAAGATAATACGAGTGCTCATCTTCATTACCTACCCCCTGGTACTGCTGTCTGAACTCATCACCAAGGTATTTACACCGAAGAATCATCAGGCTTCCGTAAGTCGCGAGGAAGTGTCGGCGATGGTGGATGTAGGCACAACTGAAGGCATCTTCCGCGAATCGGAAAGCAAGATTATCAAGAGTTGCATCCGTTTGGCAGGAGTAAAGGCAAGGGAGGTGATGACACCTTCCATTGTGGTTGAGACTGCCAATGTAAACATATCAGATATGGGAGAAAATGCTTGAAAAGCGCGAGCATATCTCAATAATCGTCGATGAATACGGCTGTCTCCGTGGCGTGGTCTCAATGGAAGACGTGATAGAAACCATGACCGGCGTGGAAATAGTTGACGAAGACGACGTGGCTGTGGACATGCAGGCTTTCGCAAAGGAAAAGTCGCGCATGATGTTGAAGAAGTAAGAGAAAATGAGCTTTTCCTCTGACAAAATCATGGTGTTATGAATCAGTTTATCTGCATCCAGCATTACGACTCCCCATGCGGAGCACTCGTCCTGGCCTCTTTTGCTGACAAACTGTGCCTTTGCGACTGGAACGAGAATCCCTTTGCCGAGCGCAACAAACGTCGGCTTGTGGAATATTTTAAATCTTCTTTCAGGACAGAGACTCCTTCTGTCCTGGAAGAAACCAAACGCCAACTCGACGAATATTTTGATTGTAATCGCACAACATTCGATATCCCTTTGCATCTGGTGGGCACAAATTTTCAGCTGCGAGTGTGGAATGAATTGCTGAAAATCCCATACGGAGCTACAAGGAGTTACAAGGAAATTGCTCTCAGCATTGGCAACCCTAAAGCCGTAAGAGCCGTGGCTGGAGCAATCGGGGCAAACGGCATCAGTATCATCGTTCCATGTCATCGCGTTGTAGGCAGCAACAAGTGTCTTACTGGCTATGCAGGAGGACTGGAGGCCAAGAGAATATTGCTGGGGATAGAGACGCTAATAAAATGAGAATCAAGACATAAGACTTGTACATTAAACTAAATAATTACAAATAATACAATGAAATTTTTTATTCTTTATTTACTCTTACTCCCCACTTGCCTTATGGCACAAAACAAGGAGGACAAAATGCCGAGGCATTTTATTAAAGTGCAAAAGTTACAGGATGTAAACGTGACAGGAACTCGCCCTCATTACGTAAGACTCAAGGGATATTATCGCAGTTATCAAACCAACGACTCGATAATGAAATACTACAACGACGGTATAGTGGAATATTACATCAACTTGAAAAACGGGAAAACCGACCTATGTTCTTATTCTAATAGAAATCTTCATAACAGCAAACTCATTGCGGAAGACAAAAAGCGAGCATTTATGGTCAGCGACAAAGGCACATTCCGTCCTTGGCCGGAAGACAAAACGCTCATCGAGCAGTATCGGAAGATTTGTCAAATTAAAGACTCCATAGATTCCCAGCTCATTTTGCTTAATCAGCAAACGATAGGTTCGATACATACTGACAGCACTCTCAACATCTGTCAGGTAGAAATCAACCAGCTTCCCACTTACAAGCGTCTTACTCATGAACTTTTTGGATATTCTAAAACAGACACTTACGACCATGTAGTGGAAGCCTATCAGATAAGTCCTGAAGATTATTACTCATTCAAAGACTTGTTATTTCAGAAGACCGACAACAGTTATCTCTTCTCACATAAAAAGGACAAGCGTCAGCAACTCATACACGTGATAACTGAACTATACATTACGGAAAAGGAATATGTGGAAAAGAAATTATCCTTCAAGCCACAAAAGCAAACCCCTAAGGAAGCGACAGCCACAATCGCAGAATTCTGCACCAAGAATAACATTCCTTCAATGCCAGCACCTGTCATTCTTGCCATAAACCAACTTACTCATTACAATCCCGCAAATCTAAAAGACATAAAATAATAAATAATCGAGTAGGAGGTAAACGCTACGCATCTCATTTATACCGACCGTTCCGAATAGCTATCGGGCTTTGGTTTGTTTAGCAACCTTACCCACGGTCATATGCCTTGTATGAAGTTTCTGTTCGTTAGGTCAGATGTTTGCCTCCGACTTCTTTCAGATTCCAACTCACGATGAACTCCCTTGCCTTTAGCTATGTAATTCCCGCTATTAGGGCTTACTTGTAACTTGCACCCGTTAGACAATGCTTGTGCCGAGCACACTAAAAAAACTGGGGGTGTCGCGTTTTACGACACCCCCACAACCTAATTCTGTTACATCTTTTTAGATGAATGGATGTTGCTCACGCAACATTACTGATGCTGCTCACGCAGCAAATCATTCACAGTTTTCACCGGATTGAATGTTCCTATTGGCACTTCCACGAAGATTGTGTTCCAGTCGCTCATGACACCGTTCCACAGTCCAGGAAGTTCGAGAGCCTTCAGTTCCTTGCCGTTCTTGCTCTTAGAGCTGATAAAGCCCGTTGAGTGGTCGACATAATCAGGAAGATTGAACTTGTTGCCCTTGTAGTCCTTAGTGGCGCACACGAGATCAACTGGATTGAAGTGTGTACCCTCCTTAAACATCTTCACATACTCCTCGTTGTTGGTGTCGATCTGGCTCGACTCAAGAATCTGCGCGCTCACAGTACCATCGGCATTGTAGCAGAGGAACGGACCACCACCAGGCTCGCCTACGTTCTTCACCACTCCACAGACGCGCATTGGGCGATTGAGCTTGTTCTTGAGATAGATGATGAGGTCGGTATCCTCAAGCTCCTTAATGTCCTGCTTGCGGCAGCACAAAGTCTGTTGAACGAAGCGAATCATCTCCTCCACCTGAGCGTGTGTGTACTCACCGCTCTCGATGAGTCGGAGGTATTCGAATGCCTTCTTCTGAGTATCCACAAGGATTCCGGCGATGAGCTTCTTGTAGAGCACAGTCTCGTCCTTGATACGGTCGGGCACCACGTTGTCGATGTTCTTGATGAACACCACGTCGGCGTCAATCTCGTTGAGGTTCTCAATCAGCGCACCGTGACCGCCCGGACGGAACAACAGCGAACCATCCTCGTTGCGGAACGGTGTGTTGTCTGGATTGGCGGCAATAGTGTCGGTGCTTGGCTTCTGCTCAGAGAAGCTTATGTTGAAGTGCACATTATATTTCTTTTCGTAGTAGGCCTTCTTCTCCTCCACCTTCTTCTTGAAGAGTTCAAGATGATCGTGCGACACAGTGAAGTGGATATTAGCCTCGCCGTTGGAGCTGGCATAAAGAGCAGCTTCCACAAGGTGCTCCTCCATAGGAGTGCGCGGACCATCCTCATAAGAGTGGAACAGGAGCAAGCCCTTAGGCAGCTGACCGTAGTTCAGGCCCTTAGCCTCGAGCAGGTTGGCCACCACCTCCTTGTAGTTGCCAGCCTTAGTGAGGTCGCACACGCAAGCTCCGTCGTTGTTCTCCTTGCACTTGCCGCAAAGCTCATGCTTGAAGGCGAAGCGCTTGATATTCTCGAAAAATTCCTTCTCGAATGCTGTTGTTGGAACGTCGTAGTCGGCTGTGAGGAAGGCGAATAGGTTCTTGAACATGCGGCTTGCCGCGCCACTTGCCGGCACAAACTTCACCACCTTGTGGCCTTCTTCAGAGTACTTGGCCCAATCGGCCACATATTTGTCACGCTGCTCGTCGGTCGGCTTGAAAATGCCGTTGTCCACAGCTGCTGCGGCTTCTATCTTGAGGAACGGGAAACCATCCTTGATCTGCTCCAACTGATGCTCTACCATGGCGGGGGTTATTCCTCGCTCCGAAATCTGATTCAAATCTTGTTTAGATAACATAATAATTCTACTTTTGGTTTTTTATTTGATATATATCGCTTATTCGTGGTATATTTGCTACAAAAGTAATTACTTTTTCTTGAAAGATGAAATATTTAGATGATTTTTTGTATCTTTGCGAGGTAAATTAACATCAAATGTGTGAATTATGGAAGAAAAGTTCAAATTTACGAATGAAGAAAGGCTGCAATTAGGACTTATTGCAGGCCGACTGCGCGAACTAGCTGGCGACTCCATCACACCTGAGGACGAAGCCAACCTCCGTAGCCAACTTGAGGAAGAAATAAACAACAACAAGATACGCCGCGATGTTTTCGGACATAACCCTGTGCTCCTTAGTTTCCAGACTGCCGAGCTTGAGCTTGAGGAGATTGGAATGAAACGCGAGTGTGTGCTTGCCATCCTTTTATATAATAGTATAATAAGCGGCAACTTGTCGCTTGAGCAGACCGAGAAACTTTTCGGCAAGAGTGTGGCTCAGATCATCCACGGTCTTGTGCGCATCCACGAGCTCTACACAAAGACCCCGGTGATCGAGAGCGAGAACTTCCGCAACCTCCTGCTTTCGTTTGCCGAAGACATGCGCGTGATTCTCATCATGATTTCCGACCGCGTGAACCTCATGCGCCAGATACGCGACACCACCAATCAGGAAGCGAAGCTGCGCGTGGCCGAGGAGGCGAGCTATCTCTATGCCCCACTCGCCCACAAGTTGGGCCTGTACAAACTGAAGAGCGAGCTTGAGGACTTGAGCCTTAAGTATCTTGAGCACGATGCCTACTATATGATTAAGGACAACCTCAACGCCACGAAGAAATCGCGCGACGCCTACATCGAGAAGTTCATCAAGCCTATCGACGAGAAGCTCAAGCAGATGGGCGTGAAGTGCCACATAAAGGGCCGCACCAAAAGCATCCACTCCATCTGGCAGAAAATGAAGAAGCAGCAATGCGGCTTTAATGGTATCTACGACCTCTTTGCCATCCGCATCATCATCGACTCGCCCATCGACCAGGAGAAGATGCTCTGCTGGCAGACCTACTCGCTCATCACCGACATGTATCAGCCCAACCCCAAGCGTCTGCGCGACTGGCTCTCTGTGCCTAAGTCCAACGGCTACGAGAGTCTGCACATCACCGTGCTCGGACCCGAGAACAAGTGGGTGGAGGTGCAAATCCGCACCGAGCGCATGGACGAGATTGCCGAGCGCGGTCTGGCCGCCCACTGGCGCTACAAGGGCATCAAGGGCGAGACAGGGCTCGACGAGTGGCTCAACAACATACGCACGGCGCTGGAGAACAGCGACAACATGCAGCTCATGGACCAGTTCAAGATGGACCTCTACGAGGACGAGGTGTTTGTATTTACTCCCAAGGGAGACCTGCTGAAGTTCCCCAAGGGTGCCACGGTGCTCGACTTTGCCTACCACATCCATTCGGGTGTGGGCAACAAGTGTGTGGGTGGCAAAATCAACGGCAGGAATGTGCCTATCCGCGAGACCCTGCATTCGGGTGACACGGTGGAAATTCTAACCCAGAGCAACCAGACTCCCAAGCGCGACTGGCTGAACATCGTGCAGACCTCGCGCGGCAAGGCCAAAGTGCGACAAGCCATCAAGGAACTGCAGGTGAAGGACAGCCTCTTTGCCAAGGAGATGATTGAGCGCAAGTTCCGCAACCGCAAGGTGGACATCGAGGAGAGCGTAATGTCACAGCTCATCAAGCGCATGGGATTCAAGGAGACTTCGGATTTCTACAAGCAGCTTGTCGACAACAAAATCGACGCCAACGACGTGGTGGACAAGTACATAGAGCTGCGCGACCATGACATCAACCAAAAAATGGCGGGCGTCGTGAGATCGGCAGAGGAGTTCTCCTTCGACCAGCAGACAGATTCTGCCACAAGCTACCGCAGCGTTGGCAGCGACGACGAGCTCGTCATCGACCAGAATCTCAAGGGTGTGGACTACTCCCTCGCCCAGTGCTGCCATCCTATCTATGGCGACCCCATCTTCGGCTTCGTCACGGTTTCTGGCGGCATCAAGATCCATTGTCAGAACTGCCCCAACGCTCCCGAGTTGCGCAAGCGTTTCGGATACCGCATCGTGAAGGCTCGCTGGAGCGGCAAGGGACAGTCGCAATACAGCATAACACTGCGCATCGTGGGCAACGACGACCTCGGCATCATCAACAACATCACGAGCATTATCTCCAAAGAGGAGAAAATCCTTATGAAGTCAATCAATATCGACAGCCACGATGGCCTGTTCAGCGGCAATCTGAATGTGCTTGTCGAGGACACCTCGAAATTGGAGTCGCTGCTCAAGAAGCTGCGCACGGTAAGAGGAGTGAAGTCGGTTACGAGAATTTAAACTTCTCCCGAATATTCAACACTCTTCCGAGCCTACGAGTGTCAACGGCACTTTTTGTACCACTCCACTAAAGTTGCCCTTGACACTCCCAACCTTACCATCTCATCCAGATCCTCGCGTGCATCATTCTTCCGCTTCATCATCAGACGCACATGGGCGCGGTTGAGTCGGTAGTCGGTGTTCGTAGGATCGAGATTTATGGCCTTGCTATAGTCGAATTCGGCTGGAGCAAGCATCTTCCGCTCCATCTCCATTCCGCCACGCGCTGCGTAAGCCACGGCGCTGTCGGGATATTGCGTCACGAGCAGATTGATTTGGTTCATCGCCTCCGTGTAGCGGCAATCCTTGTTGTTGAGCAAAGCCAATCCAAGCTTAGCCTCGAAATTGTTTGGAGCCAAGGCGAGCAGACGCTCATAGTCAAGACGCGCAAAACCATAACGCTTCTGCTTCTCATTAACGAAAGCGCGGTAGAACAACGCCGCCACATTCTGTGGATTGCGGTCGAGTACATAATCGTATTCGTCGCGTGCATACTGCCATTGTTCCAGTTGCACATTCCATGAAGCCTTGCGCAGACGAAGGTCGAGCGAGTCCGGGTGGAACGAAAGCTCCTGCGACGCTGCTGCAAGACTGTCGCGCAGCTGCTGTCGCGTGAGCGAAACTGCTTCATTTGTATTGGTTGTCTGTGCTTGAATATTGACACATAGTGCAAGGAAAGGCACAATACACGAAAAAAATGCTTTCATAATCTTTATTTTCGTTTATTCTTTTACTTTATTTGTTTATTCGCTATAATTCATAAGCCATCAAAATAATGGAAAAGCACACCCAGCTTTGTCTTGAATGGCAAGCCGGATGTGCTTTTTTTTAGAATTCTATGTTCTCAATAATTACATGCCCATATTAATTGTACGTGAGAGCACGTCAAGCTGCTGCTCGCGTGTAAGCTTAACGAAGTTCACAGCGTAGCCGCTGACACGGATAGTGAGCTGCGGATACTTCTCAGGATGATCCATCGCATCGAGCAGGAGATCACGGTCGAACACGTTGACGTTAATGTGCTGACCACCTGTCGGTGTGAAGTAGCCGTCGAGCAGACTTACCATATTCTGTGCCTGCATGTCCTTAGTCTTACCAAGAGCAGATGGAGCAATAGCGAAGGTGTAAGAGATACCGTCGCGTGAGTGCTGGAACGGAAGCTTGGCTACAGAGGCAAGTGCTGCAACAGCACCCTTTACGTCGCGCGCATTCATAGGGTTGGCACCCGGAGCAAACGGAACGCCCTTCTCACGACCGTCGGGTGTTGCACCAGTATTGCGGCCATAAACCACGTTAGATGTGATGGTGAGCAAACTCTGTGTTGGGATAGCGTCGCGATAGGTGCGGTGCTGACGCAGATACTCCATGAAGGTCTCTGTCAGGGACACGGCGATAGAGTCGGTCTCGTCGCAGTTGTTGCCGAACGGAACATACTCGCCCTCCTCTATCTTATAGTCAACTGCCAGTCCGCTCTCGTCGCGGATGATGCGAATCTTGCAATGCTGCATAGCAGCGATAGAGTCAGCCACGATCGACAAGCCAGCGATACCAGTGGCACGTGTGCGCTCAACGTCGCCATCGTGCAGAGCCATCTCGAATGCCTCGTAGTCGTACTTGTCGTGCATGTAGTGGATAATCTTCAGAGCATTGACATAAGTCTTTGCAAGCCAGCGCATCATCTGCTCAAACTTAGGCATGAACTCCTCGTAGGTGAGGTAGTCGCCGGTAATAGGAGCAAAGCGCGGAGCAATCTGCTCGCCCGACATCTCGTCGCGACCGCCGTTGATGGCGTAGAGCATACACTTGGCAAGGTTGGCTCGAGCGCCGAAGAACTGCATCTGCTTACCAATCTTCATCGGAGACACGCAGCAAGCGATGCCGTAGTCGTCGCCAAGGTCGGCACGCATCAGGTCGTCGTTCTCATACTGGATGGCGCTTGTGTCGATGCTCACCTTGGCGCAATACTTCTTCCAAGGCTCTGGCAGACGCTCGCTCCAAAGCACTGTGAGATTTGGCTCAGGCGACGGACCCATATTGTAGAGAGTATGGAGGAAACGATAGTCGGTCTTTGTCACCATCGAGCGGCCGTCGATGCCCATACCGCCGATAGAGGCTGTAGCCCAAATTGGGTCGCCCGAGAAGAGGTCGTTGTACTCTGGAGTGCGAAGGAAGCGTACGATGCGCAACTTCATAATCATCTGGTCGATAAGCTCCTGTGCATCCTCCTCGGTGAGGGTGCCGTTCTTGAGGTCGCGCTGGATATAGATATCGAGGAATGCGCACACACGTCCGAGCGACATGGCAGCTCCGTCCTGGTCCTTAACAGCACCAAGATAGCCGAAGTATGTCCACTGGACAGCCTCGCGAGCATTCTGAGCTGGCTTTGTTACGTCGAATCCGTAGGCAGCACACATGCGCTCAAACTGCTTGAAAGCCTGAATCTGCTCAGAAACTTCCTCGCGGTGGCGAACAATCTCTTCTGTAAATTCCTGGATGTCAATACGCTTGAAGTAGCGTTTCTTCTCCTCGATAAGGTTGGCTGTGCCGTAGAGGGCTATACGACGGTAGTCGCCGATGATGCGTCCGCGACCGTATGCGTCGGGCAGACCTGTGATGATATGAGCATGGCGAGCAGCCTTGATGTCGTCGTTGTAGGCCGAGAACACGCCCTCGTTGTGTGTCTTGCGATATTTTGTAAAGATAGTCTTTGTCATTGGGTCAAGCTCATAACCATACGACTTGAGAGCCTTCTCAACCATACGAATGCCACCCTTGGGGAAAATACCACGCTTCAAAGGAGCGTCGGTCTGCAAACCAACAACCACCTCGCTGTCCTTATCGATATATCCAGCCCCATAGGTGTCGATGCTCTGAGGCAACTTGGTCTCAGCGTCGTAAACACCCTTCTCACGCTCCACCTCGAACATCTGTGAAAGCACATCCCACAGATGGTTTGTACGCTCCGTAGGACCTACAAGGAATGATTCGTCACCATTGTAGGGCTCATAATTAGCCTGAATAAAATCACGCACATCAATCTCGTGTTTCCAATTGAAACCCTTGAAATCGTTTTGCAAATTTTGAAGCTTCATAAATTTGTAATTTTAAAATAAAATATTAAGTGTGTAATCCTTTGCAAAGGTAGCCTTATTTTTCCGTTTCCGCAAGAAAAACCGCAACATACGGTGTAAAATCATAATAAATAGTGAGTTTTAAAAAAGTTACTCGCAATATTATTCATTGTTTTGGGGTATTTTTTTTAATTTTGCAGAACAAAAGAATTCTTGCTTTCTCATTACACATTATTATATACAATACATTCAAGAAAAAACAATATGGATATTAAGAAATCTGAATTTACAATATCGTCGGCCACAGTCAGCCAATGTCCAAAGGACACAAAGCCTGAGTTTGCATTCATCGGACGCTCCAATGTGGGCAAGTCGAGCCTTATCAACATGCTCTGCCAGCACAAGGGTCTCGCAAAAACTTCGGCCACTCCGGGCAAGACTCTGCTCATCAACCATTTCATCATCAACAACGAGTGGTATCTGGTCGACCTGCCCGGCTACGGATTTGCCAAACGCTCGAAAACTGTGCAGAAGAAGCTCGACCAGATGATCACCTCCTACATTCTTCAGCGCGAGCAACTCATCAACACTTTTGTACTTATCGACATTCGCCACGACCCGATGAAGATAGACACCGACTTCATCAACTGGCTTGGCGAAAGCTCTGTGCCCTTCGCCATCATCTTCACCAAGGCCGACAAACTTGGTCCGGTCAAGGCTAAGCAGAATGCAGCAAAATGGATGAACTCGCTCAAGGAGCAATGGGAAGAACTCCCACCCTACTTTATCACGAGTTCGGAGAAGAAGACCGGACGCGACGAGGTGCTCGACTATATTGAGCAGATACTTAAGGATATTAAACAAGAATAACAGCATTACCATCATCAGAAAATGACTCCATTACTTGACGTACAGAACGTTAGCAAGGCCTTTGGCGCACACGTTCTTTTCAAGAATATTTCCTTCTCCATCGGCGAGGGACAACACGTAGGCTTGATTGCCAAGAACGGCACGGGCAAGTCTACCCTACTCTCGCTCCTCTCGGGCAAGGATACTGCCGACTCGGGCAGCATTATCTACCGCCGCGACATTCGTGTCGGTTTTCTTGAGCAACAGCCTAAGTTCGACCCCGAGGAATCGGTGCTCGACGCTTGTTTCAACCATGCGAGCGACCCCGACAAGGTGCTTAAGGCAAAACAGATTCTCACACAGCTACACATCACCGACCTTGCACAGCCTATGGGCCAGCTTAGCGGCGGACAGCAGAAGCGTGTGGCACTTGCACGTGTGCTCAATACAGAGCCCGACCTGCTCATACTCGACGAGCCTACCAACCACCTCGACCTGGAGATGATTGAATGGCTTGAGGGTTTCCTCTCGCGTGGCAACAAGTCGCTGCTTATGGTAACCCACGACCGCTATTTTCTCGACCGCGTGTGCAGCGTGATTCTTGAGCTCGACGATTATTCGGTCTACACCTACCAGGGCAATTTCCGCTATTATATGGAAAAACGCCAGGAGCGCATCGACGCCACACGTGCCGAGATTGCCCGAGCCAACAACCTCTACCGCAGAGAGCTTGAGTGGATGCGCCGCCAGCCGCAGGCAAGAGGACATAAGGCACGCTACCGCGAGGAGGCCTTCTACGACCTCGAGGCCAAGGCCAAGCAGCGCATGGAGGAAAGACAGATGCGCCTGAAGTCGAAGAACGTATACATCGGCTCCAAAATTTTCGAGTGTCAGTACGTGTCGAAGTCTTTCGATGAAAAAATAATCCTCAAAGACTTCTACTACAATTTCCAGCGTTTCGAGAAGATGGGCATTGTGGGCAACAACGGTACTGGCAAGTCTACCTTCATAAAGATGCTTCTTGGCGAGGTGGCTCCCGACAAGGGACGCTTCGACATTGGCGACACCGTCAACTTCGGCTATTTCTCGCAGGAGGGAATGAAGTTCAACGACCAGCAGCGCGTGATTGACGTCATCAGCGACATTGCCGACTTTATAGACTATGGTGGCGGCAAGCACATCACAGCCTCGCAGTTGCTGCAACACTTCCTCTTCACCCCCGAACAGCAGTACGACTATGTCTACAAACTCTCGGGCGGAGAGCGACGCAAGCTATATCTGTGTACGGTGCTCATGCGCAACCCCAACTTCCTTGTGCTCGATGAGCCCACCAACGACCTTGACATACAGACGCTTGAGGTACTCGAGGAATATCTGCAAGACTTCCCTGGTTGCGTGATTATCGTCTCGCACGACCGATTCTTCATGGACAAGATTGTCGACCATCTGCTTGTGTTCCAAGGCGAGGGCGAAATAAAGGATTTCCCGGGCAACTACTCCCAGTTCCGCGAGTGGCAACAGCTTAAACCTAAAGAGGAAAACAACGCTAAGAATGTAGCGAGCGAGGAGAAAAAGGAGAAACGCGAGTTTGTGGGCGAACAACGCAGAAAAAAAACATATAAGGAGAAGCGCGAGTTTGAACAGCTTGAAAAGGATATTGCAGCACTCGAAGCCGAGCAGCAGCAGATAGAGCAGGAATTGTGCAGCGGAAATCTATCCATCGAACAGCTCACTGAGAAGAGCAAGCGATTGCCAATAATAAAGGAGGAACTTGAGGAGAAAGAAATGCGCTGGCTTGAATTGTCGGAGATTGACGGATAAAATTCATGTTAACTTGTGTTAACCCCGAAAAATCACTCTTCAAAAAGACATTTTTCTGCAATAAACTTCGTAACTTTGCAGTTAAATTAACAATTCAAAGTTTTAGACGTTTCTATTCTGAAACGTTTCCTTTCAACATTTTATTAAATTCATGTATAGTAAAGACGAATTAACAGCCAAAAATACATCTGAGCTGCAGTCTATTGCCAGTGAGATTGGTGCCGACATTTCCGGAGATGTCGACAACGAATCTATGGTATATGCTATTCTCGACAAGCAGGCAGAAATTGAGGGCAATAAGAATCCGCTTGGCGTAAAACGCCGCAGGACTCGTATTGCTAAGAAAGACACAGACCACGTTTACAGTGTGAGTGGCAAAGAGGGCGAAAACCTCGACTCGAAGAAAAACAAAGCAACTATGACAGACAATATGCAACCCACAGGCCTGGAACAAATCAACAACGACAATCCAGCCGAAGGACAAAGAGAACTATCCCTCGAAGAAATGCTTATGGCAATACCTAAGCACAGAGGTCGCAAATCAAAAAAAGAATTAGAACTTATTTCAGCCATTGAAGCCCGCAAGAAGCAAAACGAACTGAACATGGCTCAACAGAACATGTCACCGAACACTATGGAAGATACAAACGCACAAATAGAGGATCAAGAACAAAAACTGGAAGTCGCAGAAAACACTGAAAATCTTGATGCCCCAGTTAATCATGACATCCCCGAAGCATCATTTGCCAACAACAGCAATAGCGAGGAAGACAGCGAGAAGGAAAACCTTCTTGCCAAGCTTCAGGCTAAGGTGAACGCTCACAACGAAAGCAACGAGGAAGCCAACAACAACGACAACGACGCCAACGACGTCTGGAGCGGCGACCCCGGCGACGGAACCGATTTCATTACTGTTGTCGACCTTCCCATCGAGGACCACGGAATGGTGCCTAACTACGACATGTTCGACAATCCTACAGTTCCACAGCAAGACCGCCGCGAGGCTTACGCTCCTATGGAAGAAGAACCGTTGTACGATTTCACCGACCTGATTACAGCAAACGGTGTGCTTGAGGTAATGCCCGACGGCTACGGATTCCTCCGCTCAAGCGACTACAACTATCTCTCTTCTCCAGATGATGTCTACGTATCGGTTCAGCAGGTGAAGGGCTATGGCCTGAAGACTGGTGATGTGGTCGAATGCCACGTGCGTCCGCCACACGACGGCGAGAAGTACTTCCCGCTTACAAGCATCGACAAAATCAACGGACGCCAGCCCCTGGACGTGCGCGACCGCATTGCCTTCGAACATCTCACCCCGCTCTTCCCCGACGAGAAGTTCAACCTCTGTGGCGACCGTGCCACAACCAATCTCAGCACACGCATCGTCGACCTATTCTCGCCCATCGGCAAGGGACAGCGTGCGTTGATTGTCGCCCAGCCTAAGACTGGTAAGACTATCCTCATGAAGGACATTGCCAACGCCATAGCCGCCAACCACCCCGAGGCTTACCTCATGATGCTGCTCATCGACGAACGCCCTGAGGAGGTGACAGACATGGCACGCACCGTCAACGCCGAGGTTATCGCCTCTACATTCGACGAACCTGCCGAGCGTCACGTCAAGATTGCAGGCATTGTGCTTGAAAAGGCTAAGCGCATGGTGGAATGCGGACACGACGTAGTGATTTTCCTTGACTCTATCACACGTCTGGCACGTGCCTACAACACCGTTTCGCCTGCTTCGGGCAAGGTGCTTACTGGTGGTGTCGACGCCAACGCACTTCAGAAACCGAAACGTTTCTTTGGTGCCGCGCGCAACATCGAGGGCGGAGGCTCGCTCACAATCATAGCCACAGCTCTTATCGACACTGGATCTAAGATGGACGAGGTCATCTTCGAGGAGTTCAAGGGAACGGGCAACATGGAGTTGCAGCTCGACCGCTCACTCTCCAACAAGCGCATATTCCCTGCCGTCAACCTTGTGGCTTCAAGCACTCGTCGCGACGACCTGCTTCAGGACAAGACAACACTCGACAGAATGTGGATTTTGCGCAAGTTTATAGCAGACATGAACCCGATAGAAGCAATGAATTCTATCCACGACCGAATGGGACACACTCGCGACAACGAAGAGTTCTTGCTTTCCATGAATTCGTAAAATGGAAAAATACATTGAGATTAAAGGGGCCCGCGTCAACAATCTTAAGGACGTGAGCCTCAATATACCACGCAATATATTTATTGTCATAACCGGAGTCTCTGGTTCCGGTAAATCCTCGCTGGCCTTCGACACCTTGTATGCCGAAGGTCAGCGTCGTTATGTGGAGTCGCTTTCGTCCTACGCGCGACAGTATCTTGGACGCATGTGCAAACCCGAATGCGACTTCATCAAGGGCTTGCCGCCTGCCATCGCCATCGAGCAGAAGGTGATTTCGCGAAATCCAAGAAGTACAGTTGGCACTTCCACCGAGATTTACGAGTATCTGCGCCTGCTCTACGCAAGAATTGGCCACACCTTTTCTCCCGTCAGCGGCGAAGAGGTGAAAGTGCACACCGTTGAAGACGTGATAAACTGTACTAAAAACTATTCCGAGGGCACAAAGTTTGCCATCATTGCTCCACTCGTCACAGTCAGCGACCGCACTTTGGAGAAACAGCTCACAATGTCGATGCAGCAAGGCTATTCACGTTTGTTCTACAAGAATGAATTTGTGAGAATAGAGGACTTTCTTTCCGACAAAGAGTCTTTGGCCAATGCCAAGGTTGAAGATATTTCTATTCTCATCGACAGAATGAGCACAAGCAACTCAAAGGACAGTTTGTCGCGACTTACCGATTCTGTAGAAACGGCTTTCTTCGAGGGCAATGGCATCTGCCGACTCGTCTTCTTCCCATCAAACATCTGCTACGAGTTTTCTACAAAATTCGAAGCTGACGGCATTAAGTTCGAGCAGCCCACCGACAATATGTTCGCCTTCAACTCGCCTGCTGGAGCCTGTCCAGAATGCGAGGGGTTCGGCAAAGTAATGGGCATCGACGAGAAACTCGTTATTCCCAACTCTTCGCTCAGCGTGTACGACGGATGCGTGCAATGTTGGCACGGCGAGAAACTGGGAATGTGGAAAAAGGAATTCTGCCGTAGGGCTGCTGAAGACAATTTTCCTATCTTCGAGCCATACTACAAACTCACCCGTGCTCAGAAGAACATGCTGTGGCACGGACTGCCTTCCGACAAGAAGCGCGACCCGAAAGATTGCGTGAGCATAGACGCCTTCTTCCAAATGGTGAAGGAAAATCAGTACAAAATCCAATATCGTGTGCTCTTGAGCAGATACAGAGGCAAAACCATCTGCCCCATGTGCAATGGCACACGACTTAAGAAGGAGGCTACATGGGTGAAGATTGGAGGCATGAGCATCACAGAACTGGTGGAAATGCCTATTGTCAACCTGAAACAATGGTTCGACAATCTGCAGCTCAGCGACCACGACGCTTCCATTGCCAAGCGACTTCTCACAGAAATCAGCAACCGACTGCAGTTTCTGCTTGATGTAGGACTGGGTTACCTAACGCTCAACCGCCCTTCGAACACACTGAGCGGCGGCGAGAGCCAGCGCATAAACCTCACAACCAACCTTGGCAGCTCGCTTGTTGGATCAGTATACATTCTCGACGAACCGAGCATCGGTCTGCACAGTCGCGACACCGACCGATTGATTCATGTGCTTAGAGAATTGCAGCAGCTCAACAACACTGTGATTGTAGTGGAGCATGACGAAGAAATAATGCGTGCCGCCGACTACATCATTGATGTTGGTCCGGATGCAGGACGGCTTGGTGGCGAAATCGTGTACGAAGGCACTATCGACAACATGAAAGCGGTAGACCACAACTCCACACGAAGCCACACCGTGAGATACCTTACAGGCACGGAGAAAATTCCTGTACCTTCCACTCGCCGCCAATGGAACAAGGCCATAGAGATAAAGGGAGCAAGAATGAACAATCTTAGAGGAATTGACGTGAAAATTCCTCTTAATGTGCTCACCATCGTCACGGGAGTAAGCGGTTCGGGCAAATCTTCGCTTATTAAAGGCATTCTCTACCCTGCCCTTAAGCGTCATCTTAGCGAGGTGGCTGATGCTCCAGGCGAATACTCTTCGCTTGAAGGCGACTGGCAAGAGATCACACATGTGGAATTTGTCGACCAAAACCCCATTGGCAAGAGCACACGCTCTAATCCTGCCACCTACATCAAGGCCTACGACATGATTCGTCAACTGTTTGCCGAGCAACCATTGGCGGTGCAGGAGGGTTTCACCCCACAATATTTCTCGTTCAATGCCGAAGGAGGCAGATGCGAGGAGTGCAAGGGAGCAGGTGTGATAAATGTGGAAATGCAATTCATGGCCGACCTTGTCTTAGAATGCGACGCCTGCCACGGCAAGCGATTCAAGAAAGAAATTCTTGACGTGCGTTTCCACGAGAAGAATATATATGATGTGCTGAACATGACCGTGTCGGAAGCTATCGAATTTTTCAAGAAATACGACCAAAAAGCCATAGCCAACAAGCTTCAGCCTCTTGAGGATGTTGGTCTCGGCTACATCAATATGGGACAAAGCTCCTCTACATTGTCGGGCGGTGAAAACCAACGCGTGAAACTTGCCTATTTCATTGGACAGGAGCGACAAACGCCCACCCTATTCATTTTCGACGAGCCAACCACGGGTCTTCACTTCCACGACATTCACCGATTGCTCCACTCCTTCAACGCCCTCATCGAGAAAGGCCACTCGATTGTAGTGATTGAGCACAACATGGACATCATAAAATGTGGCGACTATATCATCGACCTTGGTCCTGACGGTGGCAACCGTGGCGGCAACATTGTTGCTACAGGCACTCCAGAAGATATTGCCAGTTGCAAAAATAGCGTTACAGGAAAATATTTGAAGGAAAAACTCTAAAAAAAGAAAGTACTGCTTAGATGCCCCTATCCTAAGTGGTACTTTTTTATTTTTACACAAAAAAGGCATCAAGAAGCAAATAAACACTCCTCGATGCCCATCATCAATCTTTTACCTTAAAAATTAGCAAATTTTACGTGAACCGTCGCTGATTACAACGTCAATAACCTTAGGCTCCTTGCCATACTTGGCAGAGTACTTAGCCTTAGCGTCGGCGATGAACTTATCATACAACTCCTCCTTAACGAGGTTGATGGTGCAGCCACCAAAGCCGCCACCCATGATACGGCTACCAGTAACGCCATTCTCCTTGGCAATCTCGTTGAGGAAATCAAGCTCTTCGCAAGAAACCTCATACTCCTTGCTAAGTCCCTCGTGAGTCTCATACATCTTCTTGCCTACAGTCTCGTAGTCGCCAGCGTTGAGGGCTTCGCATACTGCGAGCACACGGTCCTTCTCGCCGAGCACGAAGTGAGCGCGCTTGTAATCCTCTTCGCCTACCTCAGCCTTAACCTCCTCAAGCTGTTCCCATGTGCAGTCGCGCAATGTCTTGAACTCAGCCTCTGGATGCTTGGCAGCGATGTGCTTAACTACATTCTCGCAGCTGTTACGGCGATCGTTGTAAGGAGAACCAGCGAGTTCGTGCTTTACGCAAGAGTTGAGCAGCACAAGCTTATAGCCTACCGGACGGAACGGGAAGTACTCGAACTCACGGCTGTTGCAGTCGAGACGCATCAAGCAACCCTCCTTGCCGAACACACTTGCAAACTGGTCCATGATGCCGCAGTTAACACCGCAGTAGTTGTGCTCAGTAGCCTGACCAGCAAGCACCATATCCCACTTGCTCACCTTGTTATCACCAAACAAATCGTTCAATGCAAAAGCGAAGCAGCTCTCCAAAGCAGCCGATGAAGACATGCCTGCGCCGAGGGGCACATCGCCAGCAAAAGCTGTGTTGAAACCCTTAACGTCAACACCGAGCTTGCGCATCTCCTGAACTACACCATAGATGTAGCGTGCCCAGCTTGCACGAGGTCCCTGAGGGTCGTCAACCTTAAACTCTACACGGTCCTTGAGGTCGATTGAGTAGCACATTACTGTGTTTGTGCCGTTAGGACGTACCTCTGCCATGATGCCCTTGTCTACAGCACCCGGGAACACGAATCCACCGTTGTAGTCGGTATGCTCACCGATGAGGTTGATACGGCCCGGAGAGGCGTAAATATTTCCTGTCTTACCATCGAAATGCTTAATAAAGCGGCTTCTTACAAATTCGATATCCATAATAAATAGTGTTTTAGTTAATATTTAGATTTAAAAATACGGGCTTGCTCCTAAGACTCCATATCTCGGAAGCAAGCCTCGTGATTATTGTATTATTCTACTGGAATTTCTGTGTTAACGTTCTTAGAACCCCAAAGTGCGAAGTAGAACACATAAGCGGCACTAAGCAACACAACGATGAAGCTGGAGATGTAGCTGTGTGTGAAGTCTACCACCTTGGCCTGGATGCCAATCATGACAGCAAAGCCCACAACCATCATCATGAATGCGCCTGATGCCTTGGCGGTGTACTTGCCAAGACCCTCGGTAGCGAGGTTGAAGATGCCACCCCACATTACTGAAGCACACAAACCGATGAGGAGGAAAGCGAAGATGCCGGCAGGCACTTCACCCCATACCAAACTCATGGTGGTGTAGTCGATACCAGGACACTTAACAGTCATTGTTGAAGGAAGCACCATACCGATGGCTACGAGCACCATTGCCACAAAGCTTACAGAAGCAATCATTGTCTTAGGAGCAATCTTGCCACCGAAGATACCACCGAGGAAACGACCGATGAGCATAAAGATGAAGTAAACAGCACTCAATGTGCCGCAATAGCCAGCGTCCATACCCATACCCGGGGTAACGGCATCCTTAGCAGATGTCAGATAGCCAAGGATGAAGGTAGGAGGACCTACCTCGATGGCTCCATACGTAGCGATGGCGAGCATACCAAGCTTGAAGTGGCGGAATGAATAGCAACTATACTTGTCGTCGACAGTCTTCACACCATTGCTTGAGCCATGCTGCGGCTCCTCAATCTTGGTGAAGAAGATTACTACAAGAGCAAAAATGAAAATGCCAAGAGCAATGAAGAGTGCAGGAGCAGCGTCGGCCACCTTAGCCTTGGCAGCGTCGCCAATGAGGCTACCCATAAGCATGTAGACGCAAACAGCAGCGGCTGAGTTAAACACACCACCAATCTGGATGAGCTGGTTGCCAGTGCTACCGCCACCACCAAGAAGGTTGAGCATAGGGTTGACAACGGTGTTGAGCATACACATGCACAAACCTGAGATGAAGGCACCGATAAGGTAAACCACAAAGCCCATTGAGCCGCTCACCCACTGGATAAGCAAACCAATGATACCCACAATGAGGGCAGCGAGAGCTGTCTTCTTGTAGCCAATCTTGTCGATGAGAAGTCCGGAAGGAACACCCATAAGCAGATAGGCGCCAAAGTTACCGTAGTTGCCAACCTGGGCCAAGCTTTCAGGCACCTGGAAAGCATTTTTCAATATGATTGCCATTGGTGAGCAGAGATTGGTCACAAACGCAATCATAGCAAAGAGGAATATCATGGCCATAATGGCAATAATACTACCTTGTTTTTTCTTGGAATTTTCCATTGTTTTTTGTTAATTGTTTTAGTTATGTAAATTTATTTAGTCTCAAAAGCAGCTTTCAGTCAATTTATACTTGTGCCAAACTCACCTTATATATAATTATAAGATAGCACATTAATAATTGAGAATTGGGAAATTAATCCCAACCCTCAATTACGCTTAATTAACTATCTAATCTAAAATCCGAATTACTATATTCAAGTTTTTATTTGTCAACTGCAAATCTGTATACTGTCTTCTGAGTGTACTGCTCGCCCGGACGCAGCACAACCGACGGGAAGTAAGGACGATTGGGTGAGTCGGGGAAGTGCTGTGCCTCGAAACAGATTGCGCTGCGACGTGGGAATGTAGCCCCGTTCTGTCCCTTGTAGCCGTCTGCCCAGTTGTCGGTGTATACCTGCACACCCGGCTCAGTGGTGTATACCTCCATAACGCGTCCGCTCACAGGCTCCTTGATTCTTGCGGCAAAGCTAAGCTCGCCTTCCTCCTTCTTGTTCAGCACGAAGCAATGGTCGTAGCCTGCACCGTTCTTTATCTGCTCGTTGTCGGCGTCGATGTCCTGGCCCACAGTCTTGGTTTTGCGGAAGTCGAACGGAGTGCCCTCAACGCGGCGAATTTCGCCTGTCGGAATCGAAGTCTCGTCGATTGGAATATAGAAGTCGGCGTTGATTTCGCACTCAAGGTTCTCTATGGTTGGAGTTGGATTGGCGATACCAGCGAGCGAGAAGAAACCGTGGCTTGTAAGGTTCACGATGGTTTTCTTGTTTGTAGTGGCCATATACTCTATCACGAGCTCGTTGTCGTCGGTGAAGGTGTAGACTACAGTAGTCTTCATTTCTCCCGAGAAGCCTTCCTCACCGTAGGGGCTTACATACTTCAACACGAGCGTGTGGTCGTTCATCTGAAGAGCGTCCCAAACCTTTGCGTTGAAACCCTTCTTGCCGCCGTGCAAGCTGTTAGGACCATTGTTGATAGGCAGCTGATACTCCTTGCCATGCAACTGGAACTTGCCTTTGCATATTCTGTTGCCATAACGTCCAATAAGTGTAGACAGATAAGGCTCGGGCGAGTTGACGCAATCCTCTATATTGTCGTGTCCCTGAATCACGTTGGCTCTGTTGCCGTCGCGGTCGGGCACCATAATTGCTACCAACGAACCACCATAATTGGTTATTGCAACCTCATTACCCTCGCTATTTCGGAGAATATAAAGATCAGTGTCTTTACCATTGATTTTGGACTGGAAATTCTCTCTTCTCAGTCCACAGATGTTTTCTGTCTCGGTTGTGTTCATCATTTTCAATGTTTTTAGTTACTAATTCTATTATTTAATAGTGCGATAATCGTAATATCGCACTATTATAATAGTCATTTCGTTTGTATGATGCAAAGTAAACAAAAAAAAATGTAATCCCCAAGGGTTTACACAAAAAAATAGCTTTTTCAGTCGTTAAAAACAATTAACAGCCGCTAAGGAGGTCTGCCACTACATAACTGCTGCCTCCAACGAACACAAAGTCGTCGTTGGAGGCGTCCTTCAATGCCGCCTCGTAGGCCTCGTTCACGCTGTTGTAGCAGCTGCCCTTAAGCCCATGTTTCTCGCCTGTCTGCCTTACCTTCTGGGCAGGAATGGCACGGTGGGTTGTGGCGTTGGTGAAATAGTAGGTGGCGTTCTTGGGCAACATCTCCATCACGCTGTTGATGTCCTTGTCGTCCACCATGCCAAACACCATTCTAAGCTGCCTGCATCGCTGCGCCTTAATCTGTCGGCTGAGATATTGCCATCCGCCAGTATTGTGGCCGGTGTCGCACACCACAAGCGGCTCGGTTTGCAGCACCTGCCAACGGCCCATGAGTCCTGTCGACTCACACACATGGCCGAAGCCCTTGGCTATGGAGTCCTCGCTTAATATCTTATTGTGCAGGAGAATGTCGGCTACGGCCAATATGGTGTTGGCGTTCTTCACCTGGTAGTCGCCCGAAAGTTCGCCCTTGACGTCTCCGTGGCGTTTTGTGGCGTAAAGGATGCCACCGTTGTCAAGATGCTCAGCCGACAATATTCCGCACGAGTCCTCGGCAAACACGATTGGGGCACCAACCTCACGAGCCTTAGTCTCGAACACGGGACGCGTCTCGCCATTCGCCTCGCCTATCACCACTGTCACACCGGGCTTGATGATGCCAGCCTTCTCGCCTGCAATCTTTGCCAGCGTGCCGCCAAGAAACTGTGTATGGTCAAGGCTGATGTTGGTAATCACGGAAAGGATTGGCTTAATGATGTTGGTGCAGTCGAGCCTACCGCCAAGTCCCACCTCTATCACGGCGATGTCCACCTTCATGTCGGCGAAGTACTTGAAAGCCATCGCCGTGGTGAGCTCGAAGAACGAGGGATGCAGCGGCTCGAAGAAACTGCGCTCCTTCTCCACAAAGTCCACCACATACTGCTCGCTGATGCACTCGCCGTTGATGCGTATGCGTTCGCGGAAGTCTACGAGGTGGGGCGAAGTGAACAGTCCCACCCTCAAGCCTTCTGCCTGTAGCATGGCGGCAATAGTGTGCGAGCAGGAGCCCTTGCCGTTGGTGCCTGCCACGTGAATGGTCTTGAATTGGCGGTGGGGATGGTTGAAATGCTCGTCGAGAGCGTTGGTGTTGTAGAGTCCCTCCTTGTAAGCCGCCGAGCCTATCTTCTCGAACACGGGAGTGGAATTGAACAGATATTCCACTGTTTCATTGTAATTCATCACTATATATAAATAATGTGTAAAAGGCCGGGCGATTTCTCACCCGACCTCCTGCCGTATAAAAAATGCTGTTTCTCTTAATTGAAATAGTTCTTGAAACGCTCGAATATCGACTTCTTAGTGGCCTTGTCGCCCTTGAAATTGTCGCTTTCGCGGAATTTCTCGATAGCCTTCTTCTCGTCACTCGACAGGGTCTTAGGCACGTAGACGCTGATGTTCACCACCAAGTCGCCCGTACCGTTGCCGTAGCCAGGCACCGATGGCAGGCCCTTGCCGCGCAGGCGCAAAGTCTTGCCAGGCTGAGTGCCCGGCTCCACCTTTATCTTCACCTTGCCGCCGTCGATGGTAGGAATCTCCACTTCGCCACCAAGCACAGCAGTGGGGAAGTCGAGCAAGAGGTTGTAGATCACGTCGTTACCGTCGCGCACGAAGGTGTCGTTAGGCTCCTCGGTGATGTACACCTGTATGTCGCCGCTGATGCCGTTGTGCTGTCCGGCGTTGCCCTTGCCAGGCACGTTCACAACCATGCCCTCGGCCACACCGGCAGGAATCTTCACTTCCACAACTTCCTCGCCCTTAACAACACCTGTGCCACCACACTCAGTACACTTGTTCTTGATCACGGTGCCCTCACCATGACATGTGGGGCACTCCGACTGCGTCTGCATCATGCCAAGCATGGTGCGCACAGTGCGGCTCACCACTCCACTGCCGTGGCATGTGGGGCAGGTCTCGCTGCCACTGCCTGCCTCGGCTCCAGTGCCGTGGCAATGCTGACAGGCTACGTCCTTCTTCACCTTGAACTTCTTGGTGGTGCCCGTAAGAACCTCCTGCAAGGTGAGGCTCACCTTCATGCGCAGGTCAGCACCTCTGTACTGTGGCTTGCGGCGAGCACCGCCGCCACCTCCAAAGCCGCTGAAGCCTCCGAAGCCGCCACCACCGTGTCCGCCGAAGATGTCGCCGAACATCGAGAAGATGTCGTCCATAGAAGAGAAGCCGCCACCGTCACCGAAGCCGCCGCCCGGAGCGTTGAAGCCAAACTGGTCGTACTGCTGGCGCTTCTGTTGGTCGTGCAGCACGTCGTAAGCCTCGGCAGCCTCTTTGAATTTCTCCTCAGCCTCCTTGTTGCCGGGGTTGCGGTCGGGGTGATATTTTATGGCTATTTTTCTATAAGCCTTCTTTATCTCGTCGTCTGTGGCAGTCTTGCTGACACCAAGCACTTCATAGTAGTCTCGCTTTGCCATTATATACTAATGTGTGATAAATATAGTTTCAAGTCTGTTAATACAATTCTATTTCGCTTCTCGTTTCGTTTTTTTACTGTCCCACAGCCACCTTGGCATGGCGAATCACCTTATCGTTGAGCTGGTAGCCAGTCTGCACGCAGTCGATCACCTTGCCCTTCTTGTCGTCGCCCATGCCCGGCACCATAGCCACAGCCTCGTGGTAGTCGACGTCGAAGTCCTTGTTGTCGGTGTCGATTTTCTTCACGCCGAGCGACTCGAGCACCTTGTTGAACTTGTTGAAAATGAGCTGCATACCGTCCTTAATCGCCTTTGCGTCGTCGGTGTTGTTGGCAAGGGCGCGCTCAAAGTCGTCGAGGATGGGGAGCACGGCGCACACGGCCTTCTCGCTGCCGTTGAGCACGAGTTCTGCCTTCTCCTTGATGATGCGCTTTCTGAAGTTGTCGAACTCAGCTACCGAGCGCAGGTACTTGTCCTTGAGCACCTCCACCTCCTTCTTGGCGGCCTCGAGCTGCTCCTCCAAGGTTGGCTCGGCGTTGTTGGCTTCTGCCTCGCTCTTGGCCTCTTCTGCCTTTGTGTCATTAGCAGTGTCAGCACCTTCTATTTTTATGTCCTTTTCGACATTCTCGTTGTTCATTATATCTTCCTTTTTCATAATTCTTTTGTTTTTTATGTTTAATAACATATCAGCAAATACCTTGCCAATTCCACTCTTTCGAATAGATTTGGCAAGGTATTGTAGTATATTAACCATTATAAGTGTACGTATAATTACAATTATAAATTATACATTATACATTTTGGCCTTCAGCTCCTTGATGTCCTCGTTGTAGATATAGTCGTCGTAGTCCATGAGCTTGTCGATAGTGCCCGACGGTGTGAGCTCGATGATGCGGTTCGACACGGTCTGAATAAACTCGTGGTCGTGGCTAGAGAAGAGGATGTTGCCCTTGAAGCCCACAAGGTTGTTGTTGAAAGCCTGGATACTCTCAAGGTCCAAGTGGTTGGTAGGAGTGTCGAGGATGAGGCAGTTGGCATTCTTAAGCTGCATACGCGCAATCATACATCTCATGCGCTCGCCACCCGAGAGCACGTTCACCTTCTTCATCACGTCCTCGCCAGAAAAGAGCATTCTGCCAAGGAAACCCTTCATCACCACCTCGTTGCCCGGTCCATACTGGCTGAGCCAGTCGACAAGGTTCTTGTCACTCTTGAAGAACTCGGTGTTGTCGAGGGGCAGGTAGGCTGTGGTGATGGTCACGCCCCACTTGTAGGTTCCGGCTGCTGCCTCGCGGTTGCCGTTGATTATCTCGAAGAGGGCTGTCATGGCCTTGGGGTTGTGGCTGAGGAACACCACCTTCTCGCCCTTCTCGATGTTGAAGCTCACGTTGTCGAACAATACAGTTCCGTCCTCGTCGACAGCCTTCAGGCCCTCCACTTCAAGAATCTGGTTGCCCGGCTCGCGCTCCATCTGGAATATGATGCCCGGATACTTGCGGCTCGACGGGCGTATTTCCTCCACGTTCAGCTTCTCAAGCATCTTCTTGCGGCTTGTTGTCTGCTTGCTCTTTGCCACATTGGCAGAGAATCGGCGGATGAACTCCTCAAGCTCCTTGCGCTTCTCCTCGGCCTTCTGGCGCTGGTTCTGTGCCTGACGCAGGGCGAGCTGCGAGCTCTCGTACCAGAAAGAGTAGTTGCCGGCAAACACAGTCACCTTGCCGAAGTCGATATCCACGGTCTGTGTGCTCACAGCGTCGAGGAAGTGGCGGTCGTGGCTCACCACGAGCACGGTCTGCTCCACGTTGCTCAGATACTCCTCAAGCCACTGTACGGTGTCGAGGTCGAGGTCGTTGGTAGGCTCGTCAAGCAGCAGGTTGTCGGGGTTGCCAAAGAGGGCCTTTGCCAGCATCACGCGCACCTTCTCGTTGTTCGAGAGCTCGCTCATCTGCTTCTCGTGCAGCGCCTCGGCTATGCCAAGGTTGGAGAGCATCTGTGCGGCGTTGCTCTCAGCCTCCCATCCGTCCATCTCGGCGAACTTAAGCTCGAGCTCTGCTGCGCGGTTGCCGTCCTCCTCTGTCATTTCGGGCTTGGCATAGAGTGCCTCGCGCTCCTTCATGTTGTTCCAAAGTGGCTCGTGGCCCATGAGCACGGTGTCGAGCACTCTGTATTCGTCGAACTTGAAGTGGTCCTGCTCAAGCACGGAGAGACGCTCGCCTGGTCCGAGCTCCACAGAACCCTTGTTAGGTTCCAAATCTCCACTGATTGCACGCAAAAGAGTTGACTTTCCTGCACCATTGGCGCCGATTACTCCATAAATGTTTCCTGCGGTGAACTTCAGGTTGACGTCCTTGTACAGGACTCTTTTACCAAATTGAATAGCGAGATTTTGTACTGTTATCATTTCTGTTTAAAACTTTAAATATAAGCGGGATAATGAATTTCTATTTTTTGAAATCGTGCCGCTGCCCTGCCTTTTGGCTTAAGCCACAAGCCGATTTCACAGTTTCAGCGTGCAAAGTTACTCAAAATCTTTGACATAACCGTCAAGTAGCCGAATGTTTTTTATTTTTAACACACAGCGACAGCGAATGGAGCAAAAAGGAGGTTGAGCATTAATCCGCCCAACCTCCTTTTGCTATGCCTCCGAGCCGAGGTCGCCATCCTCGCCCGATGAGCCGCCGCCCTCCTGCGAGGTATTGCCGCTGCCCGGCTTGCTGCCCGTGCCGCTTGAACTGTCGCCGCCTGGGGTGCCCGTGCCACCGCCGCTTGGGTCGTTCTCCGGGTCGTCGATGGTTCCGTCGTCGCCCGAGGTTACCTTCTT
>ERZ1026888.145-NODE-145-length-43580-cov-32.451993_pt1 | contig 43580 bp, 37 predicted proteins | sample MGYA00380174_ERZ1026888 | MGnify/ENA primary metagenome ERZ1026888 (study PRJEB33269, sample SAMEA4719810) | human gut metagenome | biome: human-associated habitat; feature: organic feature; material: feces | place: Cameroon | collected 2013-10 ...
GTCACCTCGCCAGAGGTTTCAAAACCATCGGCTACCACTACTACATCACCAAGGACGGCACCCTCTACCCTTGCCGACCTGAGCGAGAGGTTGGCGCTCACGCCCGACACTACAATACCCACAGCATCGGCATCTGCTATGAGGGCGGACTCGATGCCAACGGCAAACCTGCCGACACTCGTACCCTCGCTCAGAAGGTGACGATGGAGGAACTCCTCCATAGCCTCTGCCTCGACTATCCCGATGCCACCATCCTCGGCCATCGTGACCTCCCCGGCGTTCGCAAGGAGTGTCCTTGCTTCGACACCAAGAAGTGGCTCGAAGACATCAAATTCCGCATCTAGCCATCCCCACCAAATACTTTCATACACATACGAAAACCAAAATCCCCTCCGGCATCCATTTGCCAGAGGGGATTCATGTATATCAATATCACAGTCTTGCGATTCCTCGCTTCGTGAGAACGCTCCTAAGTTATTACTTCCTCTTCACAAACTTGCACTCCACCTTGCAAGCCAATGCCATTACACCATCAAGGGAAATGACGAAGCGTTTGTTTTTTGCGCCTGTCACACGCTGGAAATAGCCTTCCAATCCCTCAAAGGGACCATCGCCTATCACCACCTTGGCATTAGATCGAAGTTCCGACATCTGTCTGGCATCCAAGAACTCAGGTTCTTGGTATGCCCCCGACTCATAGAAGCGGATGAAGTCCTCCATCTGTCTGTCGGGCACTATCAAGGGCGAGTTGGGAGCAAGGATGAACTGGAGATAAGCCAGTCCCTTCTTCACCGCCATGATGCCATTATAGCTGTCATGCACGAAGATGAAGTTGTGGATGGCAGGTGTCTCCTTGGTCTCTAGCTCGTCATCCACCACCACCTGTTTCCTCACCATCGGAATGAAGTTTTTGATGCCATGGCTATCGAGCAGCTCCTTCGCCTTCATCTCTCGACAATAAGGGGAACTCATCGCAAACCACCTCACCTCATTCGGGTCTATTTTGAGTATCATCATAAGTCAAAGATCGATTCTAGCCAATTTTATTGGCTCATTTATTGGTTCACCAAATGCCAATAGCTTTCGCAAAATACCAAAATATAGCTATAACAGGTAATAATGTTATCACCCAATATAGACTACAGTTGTATCACCTATATCAAACTCACTGTCCATTGACTTCTATCTGTAGGTCAAACAGTTTGTCTCTCAGAGAAGATAACGAAGAATTTACCTCTGTTCTTTTAGGTTGAGAATAAAAAACCTTGTCTGCTGATATACGAATTTGCGAGTTGTTTTTCACAGTAAAAGTAGCAACATTTTCTAATTCTCGCACATTTAAAAGGGCTTGCTTTGATGAAACCTGTTTCTTTATTTCGGGATATAAACGATGAATTTCATTTATAACCCTATTCAAAGACATATATAAGTTCTTAATACTTGCCTGCAAACCGATATAGCTAAATCCGTCCACACTTGTCGTATGGTCTATCTCATCCACAAGTTTTTCGATTCTATCTATACGCTGGATGAGCAACTGATTTTGGCTTTTTCTATCTTGAACCGATTTCTGTATGATTTTCGCAACATATACAGTCACACCCAAGGTTACAGCAGTCGTCAACAAGTTGATTGCTGGCACTTCGAATGACATTGTTACAAAAGCCCAATTCTCTACCCACAATCCGATATACCAACCAGCAAAAAAGGTCAAGATTAACGACAGCTTTATATGAGATTTAATTATTTTCATTCGCTTCTTTCATATACTTTTTAATGTCGTCTTCATAATAAGGTACTTCCAATGACTTAAATGTCAATGTAGCTTTTAGCACTCCATAGTCATATCCCTTTCGGATAAGACCACCAAAGGCTTCTTCCAAGAAAGAAGGTCCTAAGCCTGAGGTTCCATCCAAGTCAACCTCAAGATTTTCCTTTCTCTTGATAGCCTCTTCAACTTTTGGAATCAAGAATTTATCACGAAATTCCTCACCTGAAAATTCACCTTCTTGTGGAAATCTCACTCCTGGAGTTTTAGAAAAATCGTTAGCAATGCTCAAATGTATCATAACTTTATAATGTTTCAAGATTGTCAGATATTAAAAATTGTGGAATTCATCTCCCACGTTACAAAAGTACCAATAAATTCGTTATCTAACAACTTATACTCACCATTTTTAACATCAGCATACACATTATTAGATATTATTACCAAAGAATCTATTGAATTGTCCTTTTGACAAGAATGTATATAAGGCAATCCTCTGCCCCTATTAGATTGCAGAGTTGCCGTTCTATGAAGTTCACCTTCCAGTATTAATTTCATCATCTTGGCATTATTGTCTGCCCAAGGGAACTTCTGTAACAGTTTCTGCAAACCGCCATACAGTTTATCGTCTGGTGATTTATTTTTAAGGCTTCGGAAGATTCCCACGCCATAATCAACAAAGCCAAATACTACTTTTTTACGCTCATAGTCCTTCGTCATTGACACCCACCAATGATGTTCACCTTCTACTCCACCACTAGCATGCTTATAAGTATTTGCCATAAGTTCTGTAAAAGTATTCTGCACACCTGGGCATCTGCGACTCTCTCCCCAAATGACTTTACTACTTGCTTCAATCATTCTACTTGCAAAAGCGGCATCCGCTCTTTTATAGCCATGCGTATATATAGAACTGTTCATTGACTTGACTGAAAGGGCATCGGCTCCGTTCTTATACAGATAATCAAAGAAACCCGACTTCAACAATTTATCTGTCGCTTCTTTCGATTTAGGATAGTTACCATTGAAATCAATATGGCTTTCTTGGAAACGAATCATCAACGAAAGCAAGACAACAATAGCATCATCCGTTAATATCACGACATTGCTCAAAACAACAAATACCTTATGTTTTCTTTCAAAATGAGTTTTTATTTCATTGATAAAGCGAATTACTTCCTCACGATTCTTGACAAGGGACAAAACAGATGGAGCCTGAACATGATAATAATCCCTATAATGAGATTGTATCTGCTGTTCTATCAAGAATTGATTAGGAGAAGAATACCTACGAAGATGAAAACTTCCAACCTTTCTTCTAGGAACACCTTGCATCAAGCGCCTGAATGTTCTTTTCTTTCGCCGCGAACGTACATTATGAAGCATTTGCTTCCTGCACATTCTCTGGTAAACGAGTAATTTATGTTGAGTTTTCTTCATCTGATTATTTGTAAACCACCAATACAGCGTCCCCACTATTTATCAGCGGGTTAGCCGTACCAGTATTTTTGAATAAAGTTTTGATTTTCTAAAATTTAACAATCAAGCGACGGCTTGTAACTACTCAGCACCCCATGGTATGAGTAGTTACCTTACTGTTGTACGACAACAAGTATAGCATTGAATTTAGAATTTCCATTCTTTATGGCAGTTTCCGCAATGGAATGTAGCTTGGCAAAATCATCGGCACCTTCGTCGGTACGGAAGCATCCGCTGACTTTCTGTTTTACCTTTATCTTTCTCACCCCTCGTTCGCTTGCGTTGTTGTCATAAGGCACAAGTGGATTGGAGAGGAACGTGAACAGATAGTCTTTTACCTTTAGAATGCCTTTCTTGAATCTCTCAAACTCTTCGTCGAGGTGCGATAGACTTTCTCCCAAGAGGTTTTTCATCTTGGTTTTCAGTACCTTTATCTTTCTCTGCGTGATAGTTTTGTTTCGTCTAAGGTCGATGGCGTGCGCTAGCAGATGGATAAACCTTCGAGACCAATCCTGCTTTGTGTCTAGTTCGTTGAGATATTCGGCATTTCTTAACAGGTGGGCCAGACAGACTTGATGGTCCTTGACATTCATCTTGAAATAAGTTTGTTTTCTGTCGGTCACAAGTGTTGAATGGGGCAGACCATTAGGAAACTTGGAATCTACGGCTTCTTGACCTCTCGTCTTCAACTGATACACATAGGTAAGAGCATCCGTTTGGAATATCCAGTTCCAGTGCAACTGCTTTCCCACAGCGGCACCGGTCTCGTCTGCTCCAACAACAGGAGCGCACTCGATTCTCTTTCGTATCTCCTCGTATGCATTATTTGCAGTAGGCAGGCTCATGCTTTATGATTCTGTCTGGCGTACTGACAGATTGCAAGGTGCTTCCCTTGTGTCCTGGCTGTCCACCACTTGGCTTGTCACTCGGCTTACGCAAAGACTTCGTTCTGCGAAGTTCACGTGCGGCAATGCTCTCCTGGGATGGAGGGACACTGCTGTTGCTGCTATTCTTCTCAGGCTTTCCCGATGAACCTGCAGAATCGTCCTTCTCATCATTCTCGTCCTCAAGTTCCTTGATGCGAGTCTTGGCATCGGCAAGATCAGACTTGGTGGAAGTAAGTTCCAACTTCAGTTTATGTATCTCCTTGTCTTTTTGGCATATGACACAATTGAGACGTCCAATCTCCTCAATCTTCTCGGAGTCGGACTTCTCTAGTTTACGCAGACGCTGATTAATCGAGCGCAAAACTTCGTCTATGTCTGTACACAGTCTTGCCATTTAGATGCAAAGATAGGCATCTTTTGTGAAATGACCAAATATGGTTTTACATCCATTAACGGTGATTTCATATTTGCCCGAAACGCAAAATCGGCTCTCGTTGACAACTGTCTGCTTGAAGACGCAATTTGACAGCGCAAGTGCGCAGTGACCGCTGGTGTCCTAATAGAACCCGGATTTGACCTTTATAGCCTACATATACATAAGACTATACATACGAAACCGCTTTAACAATGATTTGAATTTGGAACAAAATCAAGTTTATAAATTATTAACGAGTCCTATTGACCAACTCATGCTGCAGGGGGGACTGAGTAGTTACCCCAGTTAACCTATCATGATTAGTTCTAAGATAAGCATCACTTAGATTATTCAATAAATCATAATGCCTATCTATGTGAAATATACCATATTGATATTCTGGATTGATTTTTTGTTCCCAACACCAACTTGCACACAAGTGATTATCCATCACATAGAATTTATTATCATGAACTAAAAAATTAACGTTACAACAACCGGATTTACCTAAGATTTCATTTTTATATATTGTCTCCATTATAATCAATAGTTCGTTAATAATTCAACAATGAGCTGAGCAGCTTTACGCTGTAAACACGAGAGATCTTTAAAATTTTACTAATTAAAGTATGGTTCGGGATGTGCCCATTTAAAAGTTCCTCTATATCTTTCATCTCCATCTTCTTCATTCGAGTGAGTACAAAACTCTTCATATCAATCTTGCCATCCTTGTTTCCTGTACGTGGACTAGCATAGACATATATAAATAAAGACAAAATCAGCCCAAATTCTGGGCTTTTCTCCAAATTCTTGCTTAATCATATTTATTGATTCAAGAGAATCTACTTGCGGATAATATTTACAAAAATCAGAAAATGAAGTCTTCCCCATATTAAGGTCAAAACCATCACTTAAGCCCAATGCTACATTCATTTCTTGTATTTAAATCTAGTTGTCATTTAATCCAAAAATCGTCTTTACTCGTTTAAGTGTAGTATACTGAGCCCCAGTTCCTTTATATATCATTTTAAAACATTCCCAATTTGCAAGAATGTAATTACGTACTTCAACGGCATCTTCCAACGTAGGAGTTTCAAGAAACATAACACAATCAGACAAAGCATATTGCCGAGCATCAGCTAAAATTACAATCTTATTTTTATTAGGATTGCATATACGAGGAATGATGACTCCAAAACCCGATATGCCTTTTTGTTCTAACACAATTTTCTTCAAGTTCACTAACGTTCCATTCTGCAAATTTGTTGTATGAATTAAAGGTACAGCTGACTTTTTTTTACTATAGACAATATCATTCATTCTAATACTTCCACGGGTAACCGATTGAACTGCTAAATGCTTAAAACTTGTCAAGACACTAAATTCTACACCTTTTTGTTCATACTTACCTACATACACAAGAGCCACATTAGGAGAGCATTTTTTTGAGAAATATACCCTTGAGGGCTCCTCCAAAACACAAGCATGATAATATTTTTTTAAATAATCCCAAGCTTGTTTATCCTTTTCTGAATAAATAATACTAATTGGCATTATAGCATAAAGCCCACCATTGTCGGATAAAAAACGTAATGCACGCAATAGAAAAAGCATAGCCGTACTAACTTTAAAATCCTGACCACCTAAGTTAACGTGTTCAATAATACTACCTTTACAAGTAAAAGGTGGATTAAGTAAAATCAAATCAAATTGGTGGTTCCTTAAAAAACGTACAGAAGCTACAGACTCGTCATCACGAAAATCACAATAGCTCAACAAGAAATCAGGGCAATCAACAGCCAGATTCTTTAATGCCTCATAAGATATATCCGTGCCATAAAGCTCTATGCCATCCAGTTGCCTTGCAGCAGCTTTCAAGAGATTACCATCACCAACACAAAAATCTATCGTATTACGCACTTGTCTTTTACCAACAAACTTGACCAATCTATCAGCTAAATACGCAGGAGTATAATAAGAATCAATTCCCGTCATATTCAATTTTCGTTATATAGTTTAGAAATGTCACAAACCAAGATTTTCCCAATTCCATCTGTACGATGAACACTACGTTTGGGATTATCATATAACAATTCCACCTTCAAAGGATTTTTTATGGCATATAGAATGGCACCTATCGCATGCGGTTTAGTTCCAATTGGAGCCACTACCATATTAGGATTTCGATTTCTAAAAGAAATTCTACCTAAAGTCAAATAACTATCAACAATAGAATTAGCCTCTGCATATGTAACATGTTCCCATGCTTTTGTCATTTCCAGAGAGTATCTATTCCCCCAATAAGTTTCATACGGATAATCAATGCGGTATCCGGGAACGCCTATCACAGGATGAATTTTTCCATAAGAAGGTTGCTTGTTTGAAAGCAAATAATTGAAGCGCCCACCTTCAAAACCGAGCAAAACTACAAATAAAGGTTCCGTCCTTGAATGTACCAAAGTAACAAATCCAGGTAAAGGATTAATACCATCTACTGTCTCTGATAAATCTTTATTCACACCAACCTTTTTAAATTCAGGCAACCTATATTGCTTGGGCTCACTATATACTACCTTTATACATATTTTATCCTCTATAGCATAGCGTAAAATAGGAGCTATTAAACGACAACTCATTCCTGTAGCTTCCAAATATACAATTGTAGGATTATATCTTCTAATAAACCCAGTCACAGCATTTTTACTACTAAGTGAAAATGATTCGTCAGTATCTATGAGCGTAGCTTGGTCTTGCTCATTAAGATTTAGCTCTAGAAATATACTATCAGAATTATTAGATTGAAGTACAGAGGCACAATATCGACTTCGTTCCTCAGGATCGTGAGCATAAAGATAAAGAGAGTTCCTTTCTAAAATCACAGTACTCAAATCATCCCAAACTGTAGTATACAAATAGTCTTTATTAATCATTGTCTTCTAAAAAATCGAGTGTAAGTTGCATAGGAATTGACTTTTCAGATTCCACATTAATGTTTTTCTTTTTTAATATACTGGAAACAGCTTCTTTTTGATGATCAACACACTCTAGAAATTCTGAATTTTTTATCATCATCTTACGCTTTCTACGGTAACTATAAGTAAAGTAAGGCGCAAATATCGGATGAAGCATATACATAAACTCCTTTACGCTGCCATTACCAGTTTGTTTATTCGTAGACAAACGCACCAAAGCCAAATTCATGACACCAGCAGATAACAGCTCTTCTGTACGGGATGTCATACTATCTTCTATTTCGAATTGATCTACTTCAGGAGCCACACGCCCCAATTTTGCCATATGCCCAAAAATGGTACCTATTGATTGAACCAAGCGAGTAAGCTGTGCTCCATTTTTCCAGGTACCTTCCAATTCCGTCAAGTTTTTCCAACCAACCTTATAGGCAGCATTGGTTTGAACCTTTGGAGGAACCGGTTTATCCAAATCACCATTCTCCTGCAAATAAAGATAGTAAGAACGATAAACAAGTTCCATCAAGTATCGTATGTTACCATTAGCTAATTTAATAAAAGTTCTCCATCCAGAATAATATTTCTGAATTCCACCGCTACCTCGCCCACTCTTAATTTTGAAAAGGAGGCTATATTTATAGTTGTCATACCGAGTATTCCAAGACGAACGATTTAACCTAAAATCGTTTATTACGTCTTCTAAGATTTCACCATGAACATGAGACCAATAAGATAAGAAGAATTTATATAAAGAAGATATATCTAAATTTATATTCTTTTGTTTTTCCATTTCAACGACTTCCCCAAAATAGTGATGTCGTTCTACACCAAGAAGTAGAGCCTCTTCCTCCATAGTCATATCGACAAGAGCATCTTCTATATTATAGTCAAGTTCCTCCCCTTCCATTAAATTCTTAATTCTCAACTGGCAGACATCTCTAGCAAAAGATTCAAATTGATCAGAAGTGTCACCCGTAAACATTTCAACAATATTAAATCTTACATAATCAGCTGGATCATTGACCAACTCTTGTGGATTAAGCGTATAATGAATGCGCCACCCCATTTCACGAACACCAATTTTAAAAGTATATGATGATGGGGTATGCTTCAACAACGTATTAACAACCTGTTGTTGTTCATCCAACAGATTCTCATATTCATCTATGAGAAGATAAAATATTTTACCTTTAAATTGAGCTAACTTCTGCGCTTGTTCAGTAACTATTTTGACAGGATCGCCAGCCAAAGAAAGTTGCGGCATATTTCCATCCGCAATGTTATTTACATCAGCTTGAAACTTATACATCGCCAACTCCAACTCAGCTAATAAAGATTCAAAATCAACAACCTTTTCATCCAAATGTAAAGATGTTGCTATCAAACGACAAGCATGAGAATCCAACACTTCATCAGAATCCCTTTTTTTCTTATGCCAATCAATGAAATAAAGAATCTCACTCGCATGAATCAAATTGAAATAATGTGCAAATATCTCAATCCATTTTTCTTTTGAAACTCCTTTACCTTGAAAGGCATGAACATGATTTGTATCACAACGAAAATAAATTCCTATAAATTGATTTTTATCAAATTGATTGATATCATCATGATTCAAGGCAAATTGACCTTGATAAGACAATCCTCTTAGAACTGTCGTTTTACCAGTACCTCGTCCACCAATAAGCACACAAGGACGATAACTCTTCAATGCATTAAAATAGCTTGGTTCTGCAAAGAAGCGAAATATACGCTCATTGAGCCATTCTGCTTTATAACTGCCGAACAAGTCATCCAATTTTCTTAATTTATGTTCTAAAGACATAGGCTTAAATGTTTATCTGTGATAATATCTTTTCTTCAAAGGTTTCCATGTTTCTGTATTCCAATAGAAAAAAGCAGGGCAAGCATCAGGAATGCCATGACTAAATGCTAAAGCTAAGCCTTGGGCTCCAAATCCCCACTTATCATTTTGGTTACCTCCCCATTCCTGCGGAATACCTTCCTTAACTGCTATTTTATCCAATAAGATCATAAAGTCATTAAACTTTTTATCATCGCCCTTCCAAAATACGCTATCTTTATTTAACAAACTATATTCAGGAGTCAACAAATGAACATACTCCAAATGCAATCCAATGCATTTGCATTTTATCCGCTCAAACCCTTTCACGTTAACAACCAATGGAGCATAAACAACATGATGATGGTGCACCTGACAATGTTCACCTAATGTCATTTTCTTTTTACCATATTTCACCATATTCCAAGTATAATCCGTCTGTGCACCGGTCCCGACAAAATCATCAACCAAGATAACATTCTGAGGTTTTGATTCATTCTCCTCCAGCGTTTGTATCAATTTTTCAAAGCTCAATATTCTTTCAGGAGGAATATCGGCTTCGTCTCTTAGCTTGCGTGTAAAAATGTATCCACTATCAGTTACATCATCTTCACCCTCACCTTGAACAAAACTATACCAACAATTACTTTTAAAACTGTCATAAGTCCAAGTTGAATCGACACTTGAAAAGAAATAACCACAATGTCCAATAACCGTCAATAACATTTGATTGACAAGCGTATCTGGTATATAGATAAATTTATCCAAAATTTGAGTTGCAATCTCCTTGTCTCTAGCGTTTTGGAAATTATCTAACCAATTTTCGTAATCCAGTTCATTGGCTATAGGCCATAACTGCATTTTTCGATAAAATCCGAGTCTTTGTTTGATTTCTTCTATCATATAAAAAATAATTTCCTTTCTAAATTTTAAACCCACCAATTCGCTTCACGCTTTTCGCCGGATTTCCTACAATAATAGTATGATCATCAACTTACAGTCAACCGTAAATCACCGTTAGAACGTAACTACTGATTTTCAGCAGTTAGCACATCCAACATTTTTCAAAAAAACATGTTATTAATTGGTATTGCCAGAGCTGCCAATTAGGCAGCCTTGACATTCACCTTTTTGTTCGAGTTATAATTACATGGGATTAGGGACATGAAGTCTTGCTCCCCCTCCATCAGTCGGGTGAGTATATCTTCTATATAATCGCCAAAATTAATGTCATTCAACTTGCAGCTCTCAAAAAGTGAGAACATAGTATATCACCATTACAGCGTCCCGACTATTTTACAAGCAGTTACACGTATAGAAATTTTGAAAAGAGTGTTCTTATTATCGTTTTTAGGGTGAAGGATTACCTAAGCGCACTCCTTCACCTCTTCGTTTTTTTCTTTATAGTAACATGGAAGCATAGAACGATAGCCTTTATCCCCATCTTTCATGCGGATAAGGATTTGAAATCTTTATTAAACTGTGAAGACTTACGAAGTTCTTTCATGACATTATTGCATTGAGGCTATAAAACTTTCCAAATTGTCCATGCAGACTGGACCAGCATCCTTACCATTCTCAATTTCCTTCATGGCAGCCAATGTTATAGCATTAGGAATTTCCTCCTTCGCCTTTACAGAAGAAAATGCAGGTCGTTCCAATATGAAATCAATCAACACATTGGTATCCAAAAATAATTTCATAGATACTTCTCCTCTAAAATTTCAGCCCATTCTTTCTTATAATCAAGAGACAAATCATCAGGGCATTTGAAACCCATTTCCAAAGCCTTGACCTTTGGGTTGATATAGTACTTTGGTCGAGAAGATGCTACATTATTTTTCCCAATAATTTCCAAGAAAACTTGCATTCCAGTTTTCACCGCCTCAGACACACTCATATTATGAAGGCGTGCATAAGCAGCGACACTATTATAGATGCCATTATCTAGCGTTATTGTATTCATACTCATTTCCTTCCTTTAAAGTAATTAGATTGCAAAGATATGCTTTTTCCTCAAAACCGCCAAGGGTTTCATCTGATTTAACACTTTATGAAATTATTCATCGGTGACGAGTTCCAGGAATGCTCGATTAATTTCAATCGTAGCGCCACTGACATATCGGATTTCGTTGCCGATGAGAGCCTTCTTTCCTGAAATACGCTGCACGTATGCTTCCAGTCCTTTCAGTTTTCCTTCGGTGATTTTCACCTTCTGTCCCTTCTTCAAAGGACCCATGTAAGCAACCGCAGGAATATCAGGATTCTCCACCAAACGGCGATAATCATCCAATTCCTTGTCAGGAACTTGATATATCTCACGCTGTCCAGGCATGGTAAGCATCTTATATACATCGGAACGGAAACGGATGTCATTGAGATGTTTCTTGCTGACACGACAGAAAATATATGTGGGAAGGAAAGGCTTCTCCTTGGTTCTTCTCTTGTTGCTTCGCTTCTCTATATAAACCACCTTCTGCATGGGAACCCATAGCTCCAGCCAAGTTTTATTTTTGGAGAAATCAAGCTCAATGGATGCAGCTATCTTCCTCTCGCAGTTACATCTTACCACGGCTACAAACCAACCGGAATCGGCTGGTTTTTCAAGGATTTCTTTGGGTTTCGGCAACCTCTCTACGGAAGTTTTTTCCACGGCTTCGCCGTCGTCCCCTGCAATAGGAGCCGCTACGAAATTGTCGATATTTTTGTCATTCATCTTCAAACTGATCTGTAAGTCGGTTTCGATGATTTTTATCTAAATCTCTTCGTAAGAGATACAGAAATTTGGGACAAAGTTACAAAAAATAATTGAAACCAAGCAAATTACGAACGTTAAAACTTATAGTTACCTTCTACTTTTTCCTACTTTACTTTTACAAAGACTTAGTGTAAAACTTGTTAAGTAGCTGATTGATTGAAAATTCATAGTTTTTCAGTATCTCTTACGAAGAGATACATTTATGATTCTTAAGTAAAAGCAATAAATGATTCGTACTTATAATAATAGTAGTATAAATACGTTTTATCAGAAACATAATTCTATTAAAATGAACAAAAAACTTACATCCTTGCTCTTTGCGAGCATCCTATGGTCTATGCCTCTAGCTCTCCATGCCCAGTATCATTCACAGGTGTGGAACCCAGACAATGGCAATGGCACTTATACCAATCCCGTCATCTACGCTGACTATAGCGACCCTGACGTAGTGGCTGTTGGCGATGATTACTATCTCACAGCAAGTTCCTTCAACTGCATCCCTGGTCTGCCTATCCTTCATAGCAAGGACTTGGTCAACTGGGAGATTATCGGCTATGCCCTACAAGAGCAAGAACCTAAGGAAGTTTTCGACCAACCTCAGCATGGCAAAGGAGTATGGGCACCTTCCATCCGCTACCACAATGGCGAGTTTTACATCTATTGGGGAGACCCTGACCATGGCATTTTCATGGTAAAGACCAAGGATCCTCGTGGAGAATGGGAAAAGCCTGTATGTGTTTTGGCAGGCAAAGGCATGATAGACACCTGCCCTCTCTGGGACGAAGATGGTAGATGCTATCTCGTAAATGGCTGGGCTGGAAGCCGTTCTGGCTTCAACTCCGTACTCAGTGTACGTGAACTTTCTGCAGATGGCACCAAGGCGATTGGCAAGCCTCGTATCGTATTTGATGGCGGACAGGAGAATCACACCACTGAAGGTCCAAAGTTTTACAAGCGAGATGGTTACTACTGGATTATGTGTCCTGCCGGTGGCGTACAACATGGTTGGCAACTCGCCATGCGCAGCAAGAATGTGTATGGTCCATACGAGTCGAAGATTGTCATGGCGCAAGGTAAAACCCAAGTAAATGGTCCTCACCAAGGCGGTTGGGTACATACGGCACAAGGCGAAGATTGGTTTTTGCATTTCAACGACCAGTATGCCTATGGTCGTGTGGTTTTTCTTCAGCCAGTCAATTGGAAGAGCGGATGGCCTGTGATGGGCAATGACAAGGACGGCGATGGATGTGGAGAACCGTATATCACTTATCGCATGCCAAAGTCTAGCTCTCACACCAAGGTCAACCCACAAGAGTCTGATGAGTTTAACGACACAGAACTAGGCTTGCAATGGCAATGGCATGCCAACTACAACCAACTTTGGGGTATGCCTACCAATAGCGGTTGTCTGCGTCTCTACAACGCCGATCTCTCCCACCCTTCCAAAGACGGAGAGGCTGTACCATTCAAGAGCCTTTGGGAAGCAGGAAACCTCTTGCTCCAAAAGACTCCAGCCAAGGAATTCAAGGTGACCACCAAGATACGTGTCGCTTCCAAAGGAGATGACCAATATGGAGGTATCATCATGATGGGAATGGATTACCAAGCTTTGGTGGCACGCAGAATGGGCGACAAGTTCTTGCTCCAGCAACTTTACTGCAAGGGAGCCGACAAGGGAGGTGTTGAGACCGAGAAAACCCTAGCTACTCTTCAACCTACCTTTAGAGACACCATGGAATATGCTCCTGCCATCTATCTAGACATTTACCTTCAGATGAAGGTGAAAGATGGGAAATGCCAGTTTGCCTATAGCATGGATGGCAAGCACTTCAAGAACGCAGGCGACCTCTTCACCATGCGTCAAGGAAAATGGATTGGTGCCAAGATGGGATTCGTCAGTGAGCGCAAGAACACCAAGGGCAATCGAGGATGGATAGACGCCGATTGGTTTAGAGTGAATTATTCATAGACATAAAAAAAAGAGAACGTTTTCTTGCACAATTCAAGAAAAAGTATTATCTTTGAAATCGCTAAACATCAAAATAATACAACGTTCTCTATGTGCAAAGATACAACAAAAAAATCAAACGACCAAACAGAATTGTTCATTTCTGATGCATTTCGTGTAGAAAAGCCTGTAAAAGTTAGTTTTACAGCTCCAGAATTGTCTAATTTAGGCGGTTTATCGCTTATCGCCAAGTCAGACAAAGAAAGTGGGCTCTGTGAAAAATTCGCTTCGTTAATACCTGAGTGGCGCAACGAAACGCTACTGGTTCATTCTCTTCCACAACTTGTAAGACAACGTGTTTATCAGATAGCAGCAGGTTTTGAGGATGCAGATGATTGCGATGACCTCCGCCATGACAGCATTCTGAAAATGTGTGTCGGCAAAACTCCCAACAACGTACCATTGGCATCGCAACCAACGATGACAAGACTGGAGAACCGAGTCAGGCGTGCGGATTTGTTTGCCATGGGCAAGATGTTCGTGGAGCATTTCATTTCTTCCTACGAGAAAGAGTCAATACTTAATATCATCTTCCCACACATTAAAACCATGCCATTTGGCATAGTTATCACTTCCTTCGACAGGATTACCTTCGACAATCGGCTGCTTATTGCCACTGCCGTCATCCCATGACGTAGGATTGTTCATCAGATTCTCCTAACAAACCTCTACGATCCTCACCTCTGGGACTACATAAACTTTTCTTTTATTCATATTCATTTTACTTAAAACAATTGTCTTCTTCAAACCCGAAAATTCCAACTGGAATTTCTTCAAGCTCAAGAACCCAATATATTGCATACAAAAATACACATTTTTGATGGAACAACGCCACTTTATTGGCAAAAAGTTCATCTTAAAGCTAAAGAAATTCCAATTGGAGATTTATATATTAGAATACGATTATTACACCGTTAAAATCCCATTAAAACACCACCTTCTTTCCTTTATAAATATACACACCCTTAGTTGTAGGTTTCGCCATCTTCACACCACTGAGAGTATAATAAGCAGCACTCTCGTTGTTGTCTACCTGAACAGAATGAATACCTGTTGACGAAGGAGGTGCAAGGAAGTCAAAGCCAAGTGCATCTTTTGCAGTTCCTGCCTTGTCGTAGAGGTTGAGCCAAGCACTCATACCGGGCACAAACCTGGGCTCTGACAAGCGGTTGAAACAACCATTCGCAAAATAATACTGATTCTCATCTGTGATGTAGGTGGGAGTTGTGGAAGCCCAGATGCTGTTACCCTCAAAGCTATCACAATCATCACCATTATCGAGAATCCTGGCTGTATACTCCTTGGAGTAGCCTCCTTCAGGCACGTCATTGACACGAACCAAGAAGCCGTTCTGTGCTCTGACCTTGTTCACCTGCGTTAAAACAACAGCACCTTTACCTTCATCGTATGCACCCTTATAGGCTGAGATACCTGACACATCGGTGAAATCGACATCAAAATTGAACGAACAGGGCACAAGTTTTGCCTCCGGTTTGATGATGACTTGATCGTCAATATTCTCATAACCTGCGTTCTTCCAAGATTCAACACCTGCAGGACGTGTATGGAAACGTGGCAATGCATTGTTGTTCCATGTCCAGTCTCCCTTCTCGGAAATAGCGTATGGCAAGGTGAAGTAAACATCTTTTACGTTAGGACTATCGAACACCATGTTAGGGAAACTCCACACATTGGCTGTCCATACCACGGTTGTAAGGGTTGGAATGTTATAGAATGCACCTTCACCCAAGTTTTCAATCGTCCAAGGCAAAGTCACATTAGTCAACTGAGTATTCTCGAACGCCCAAGCACCGATGGCGGAAAGCGAACCAGGCAGATTGAAGTACTTAATGCTTGCATTCTTGAAAGCATGGTCGCCGATAGCCTCAATGCCGTCGGGCAGAACGATGCCCTTGATTTTGCTGCAACTATAGAACGCACCCGCCTCATCGCACTTGCTACCACTTAGCTTGTCGTCATAACCTCCGACGATACGCTTCACATCATAGTAGTTTGCACCAATCTTCACGCTCTTCTCGATGACAGCAATACCATTGGCAGGAAAAGTCAGTTCGTCCAAACCAACAACCTGAGCGTAGTTGTTGACGATTTCATACTTGATGCCGTTGACGATTGTAGACTTCACGACAGGATTTTCACCACTAACATCGTCTGGCAAGTCAGTTTCAGTAAGATACTTAACACCACCGAATGGGATTATAAGGGTTATATCCTTTTTGTTGTTATTTTCATCTACCTCTTTCCTGTCGTTGGTATCGTCAATCCAGGCTGTAATGGTATGACTTCCCTCAGGAGCGATGAAGTAATTATCTGCACCACCTGTTGTCACAGAGCCACCGCCACCATTAGCAATCAATGTAGCCGTTGCATGCGACTTCAAACCATCCTTGAAAGTATCGCACCAAGTGATAAAGCCTGTTCCGTATGTCTTGCCGTCCATCTGAAACTGAAGACCAATCTTCGTACCTGCTGGAATATCCTTGTCACCAGCATTGGCAATGACTGCGCCCATCACGAGGTGGTCGCCAGTATTGATGGCATCCTCGTCCTTCTTGTTGCTGACAAACACCTTGGTGACAACCAGGTCGTAGCCTCCTGTAACAGGAGTGAACTTATTGGAGTTGTCTGCAGAAGCTGACACATTGAAACGCTTGGTACGAGAGTTGTTGTCTTCGGTCAGTTCATTTTTGAGATCTGTATCCGGGCACACTGTCGCAACAGCAACATGACCGCCCTTCACACTTTCCCATGAAGAAGCAAGTTTAAAGTCAACAGACTCATGAGCCTTCAAACCATCGCTTATAGTAACAGAACCTTTTGAAACTCCATCAATATTGACTGCAACTGTAAAATTAGCCTTCTCTGGAATATCTACATCCGAATTGTTCTTTATCTTACCATATAAAACGACCTGATCACCTTCTTGGAGGTTATACTCATCGTTCTGATTTCTCCAAGACAGTTCTTTCAATTCAAGATCATAGTCCTTTACATTCTTCCAAGGGTCGACAAAAGGATCCGGTACGACTACCCTGCCTGCCTCAGGAACGACATAGGAAACGTTATTACCTAAAAGTTCCGCACCTAAAGACTGGGCCAGATCTTTATTGTTGTTTGTCCAGAATGGATAAGTTGAGTTATTGCCTTTCTTGTCACTTCCATAGTTGGCGATCTTCAAGCCGTCAAACTTCACATTCTTATCAGCTATACGCATGGCGCCACAAGTATGCCCCACGCAAGAATAGGTGATATCCTCACCTGTAAGACCCGTACCTAAGATTTGAGTATCATAGAACACGACATTACTTGGTCCTGTCAATGTACGCACGGCATCGAAAGGAGAATCGTAAATCTGCGTATTGCGGAATGTTATGTTCTTCACATCCTGCTTCAAATCGATGGCAGCCAAATCCTCATTCCAGCTGTCGGCATTGGTACCGCAACGTACAAGGATGTTGTTTTCGAAAGTAATGCCCTTATTGTTGCTGAACTTATATCCATCGAAAGTTGTATTCAGGTGAATACCTGCTGCCATGAACATATCGCAGATGTAGTTGTTGTAAACATGATGACCGCTACCGCCATAGAGCGCAATGCCACCTGCACGCCAGATAAACTCGATGGTGTTGTAAGCGAAGACATTGTTCTCCTCATCCTTGGCGTTCATATAACTGTTGTTCCAACAAGCCAAGCCATCATCGCCATTATTGCGGATGGAGCAGTTATAGACTGCTGCATTGCTTGTACCCTGACAGAAGTTGACACCATCAGCAAGGTTGTTACGAATGCGGCAGTTGACAACCTTCACGCCATCGCTATAGTCCATAGCACCATTATAGTCGCCAAACCAAAAACCTGTCTCGAAGTGTTCCTCCCACACATCGTGAATCACAGAGCCGTCACAGAACACATCCATGAAGCACTTATAGACAGCCATTTGGTTATAGCGAGAGCGAAGATTAGAGTTAATATACATGTGGCAGAACTCTAAGTTCTTGCAATAGCCATCGGCACCACCATTGCTGCCATTACCACCAGAAATACCACCACCGAAAGCCTTATCACTTGTAAACTGGATATTGGTGTACCAGATACCGGCACCCGTAATCTTCACATCCTTGCAGTAGATGTTCCACATACCACTGAGATGCCACGTACCTTTTGGAATATATACCACCTTGCTGCCAGCATCAGCTGCCTTCACTGCTGCCACAAAAGCTGCAAGGTCATCCTTTCCGTCATCAGGACAGGCACCAAAGTCGGTGACACTTACCGCACCACCTGGACGTCCTATAGGATTGGCAACTTCTTCTATCTCCAAGAAGTCAACACCATAAGTCAAGCCATTGGCACCACTGCTCTGAATCTTGATCCTGTCGCCTTCCTTAAGAGGCTCGTCCAACAGAAAGTGAACCTCATCAAAAGCGAAACAGCCAACACCACCATCAGGAGCATCAGAAGGATTGCCGCTGGCAAAATACTGCCACATCCAATACGAGTTTAGGTCAACGGTCTTCACCTTATTGCCATTGACGTAAACATCGAGGGAACCTTTCTGTCCCATACCATCACCAGTATCAGGCATGGTAAAGCGCATGGTAACGCCACGCCCTACGACATTGGCATCCTCAATGACATGTACTGTCCACTCTGCACTGGCACCATTGCCAGGCAATTCCACATAACTATGTTCGGAAGCCTGAGACGCAATGTTGAAACGATCCATCATTGCAGAAGTCTTCAAGGTGGCACCACCACCTAAAGATGCCTTCTGAGAATCATACCGCACATAAGGTACGGTAGCACCAGCAATACCGTCAGCCTTGGGCCCAGGTATCTGAAAACCCTTTGCATCAGCTACCGAAGCTTGCGCCTGGAGCAAAGAGCCCAATGCCATCGTTAGGACAACGGCTCTCATAACATTCAAAAACTTGTTCATATTTATTAATCCTTATTATTGTTGTATGTCATAGACTGTGGTGCAAAATTACAGCCATTACCAACATGACACAAGAAGACTAACGTATATATAACGAAAAGTTAAATAATAATTTCACAACACTCATGGCAAACAAAACGCAGCACATTAAAGAACGAGTTATTTTTTGTATCATAATCTTCTAATTTAAAATTTATATTTGCGTTAATAATTCTTACTTCATTCATTCATCACGACTTTGCGTGAAAGACATACCGTATTTCCAATTAACTTAACGACATAAATACCTTTAGACAAACCTTCCGCCACAATGCCATCCATAACAACAGGAACTGAAGCCATACGTTTACCATCTATGGTGTAAACAGATACTGCCACCTCTCCGACAGCAGACTTGACATACACCGCACCACGGCTGCATGCCACCTTGACCAACGAAGGCTCCTTTACACAGCCTATTGCAGTTGTCGACTGATCAGTTCCATTCTGTTTAGCATTATTGTTCAGCTTCACAGCCTTCATGGTTTCCGTCAATGTATTGACCGTTATACGGTACGTTCCTGCATCGTAGATAATCCATTTAAAATCCTCACTACCTGTTGTACGGAAATTATATTCGCCAAGCAAAGGATAATCGGGCACATATGGATGATAAGTCTCTGAGAACCAATCGGGAGCTGTTAATATCTTCAGTTTATCAGGCTCATTACGGGAATCATTCCAGTTCGGTGTCAAATATCCCTCCCATGTCAACTCTTCTGGTTTGGATGGATTGGGAGTAAAGCGGCTACTTGCAGCATCCCAATAGTTCCAAGCTAATTCACAACAACCACCTACTAAATAGAGCGTGCTGAAAGGTTTGAATGTTTTGGCATAAGCCAACTGTAAATCCTTACGCAGATAGAAAGTATATTTGCCAGGAACAGCAACACTCCATCCCTCTACATCACCATTGGTGGTTTCTTTTAAAGAAGCATTCACATCCTTGCCAAAAGTTATGTCCACACCATCAAACAAAGGGACATAGTACTTTGTGGAAGCTGTGGGCTGTGGCGTATCTCGAAAGATAATTTTGCCCGACTTGAAGTCGCCAGCTAACTTATACTCTATACCTCCCATCACTTCCATCTCAACAGTCTTGCCGTCAAGGGCAGAGCCAGTAGCATAAAGTTTGTCTGGAAGATTAACAGCCTGTTCCTCATCATAGAGTGCCATCTGCATGCTTCGCAAATCCACATATATCGTATAATCACCGGTGGCAGCGGGCTTGAACTTGAAGTCTCTGCTATTATCCAGGCCGTAATTTATCTCGAAATTGAGATTGTAGCTTTTACCCTTGTCAACAAGCTGTCCTGAGGAAGTTGCAACAATATGCTTAAAGAAAGCACGTGTGTTTATAAATTTAAACTCTTTGTCAGCCTCAAGATGCCCTGACCAACGGAACACGCCATCATCTACCTTCTGCATCTCACCGGCTTTCTGTACATCCCAAGCATAAGGAGTAGCATCACCGACGATATACAACTGCGACAGCTCTAAGGAATTAGACATATCCGCAGCCTTCATAATCATAACTGCAAATAAAGCGCAGAGCCATATACTTATTCTTTTCATATATCAATAGCTTTAGTTTTTGATAAATTTTCTAACATAGGTCTGATTGTCTGCTACCACTTTGCCGATATAAAGCTGTGGGAACAAGTTTGTCAGGTCTTCTGTAAAACTATTCACGTTGCTGTAAGTGTTTCTGAGCACGGTCTTGCCCATGCTGTTACTTATTTCGAGCGCAACTTTTTTTTTAGTTCTATCAAAAGAACCTTTCAGTTTTTTGCTGTTTCTTTCATACACAATCTCCATTTTATCTGCCTTTGCGCTGACAATACCCGTGCTTAAGGTTTCACTATACTTTACAATAACGGTTCTATCAACGGAACAACTACCATAAGGCACTTCTACTGTAGTGCACTTCTTGACGGAATCATAGCTATATGTTACTGATTTTCCATTCACTGTAGCCGACAAAGGAGCAGGTGTATTGAAGATACGCAGCTGATAGGAACGATTGACAGGTGCCTTGCCAACGGTACCCTTGCGAGCAGAGATAACATAACTGCCCGTCTGATTATCACAAGCCTGTGTAAAGTTGATAACTGCGTACTTAGAAGCATAATCAGGATTGTCACCATCGTCTTCATAAAGAGTTCCCTCGCCGTTAGCTCCCGACACAACATTGAGAATCATTCTGTCAGGACGCTCGGTAACATTCATTACCGTCTCTGGATTATAAGGTATAATGGCACCCTGGCGGAAAAAGTAAGGTATCTGTTCTTCAGTGTATGACAAGGTACGCTTACAAGGTCCTTGAATCAGCTCATGAGTATCCACGCTCCACCACTGACCTTCAGGAAACCATACTTCCTTTTCTGTCATGCCGTTAGTTCCGCTCTTTGTCGTAATAGGAGCCACAAGAATATCATCGCCAAAGAAATATTCTCCGTCATAGGCATATGCCTCATCCTGCTCAGGATACTCATAGTAGAGAGGGCGACAAATCGACAGACCTGTATCGTAAGCCTTTCGTGCCATCGTATAGATGTAAGGGAAAAGCGAATAGCGCAAGCGGACAGCTTCAAGGATAGTAGGAAAGTTAGGGAACTTCCATATTCTTCTTTCTATTCTACCATCGGCAGTGGCGTGAGTACGGAAAATAGGGGTAAATACTCCAAACTGTATCCAACGCAAGACCAAATTTGGATTGTTTACTAACTCGTCATTAGAATACATGTGTCCTCCCAAGTCATGTCCCCAATAACCATAACCAACATTGGATGCTGTAGCTGTAAAATAAGGCTCAAAAGCCAAAGCCTCATAACTGATATTGGCATCACCCGAGAATCCTATCTGATAGCGATGGCTTCCCAATCCTCCCCAACGATGAAAGATGACGGGGCGATGGTCAGTACGCTTAGCAGCCTCATTAAAGAAAACATGGTTGCACCAGAAAGTCTCGCTCAATGCCTTTGTATAAGGGCTGGTAAGATACTGCTGCCAATCAAGCCACCAAAAATCTACACCTTCACTTTCATGATCTCTGATAATATTCTGGAAAAACGACTTGGTAAAATCGGTATAGTCCAAACTCCACTTAATGGTATTACCTTCAAGATACTTACCATTCAAATCATTTCGCATCTGAGAGAAATAACCTGGCGATTCGATCTCGTTGATACCATCAGCAGGGTGCAGGTTGAGTGCTGTCTTAAAATTTTGACGATGCATATCAGCTAACAAGCCTTTAGGGTCTGGCAACAAATTGGTGTTCCACGACCAGCCAGTCCATCCTCCCCGACCCGCAGATTGACTATAGTCGTTACCATTCCAATGCCAGTCCATATCTAAAATCATCACATCAGTTGGAATCTTGTTTGTTTTCAGGTCTGCCATAATATTACGATAATCCTGCGCCGAATAAGAAGCATACTTACTATACCAGTATCCGAATACATAATCGGGAGGCAAAGGAATTTTTCCTGCTATCTTAGTATAATCGGATACTGCCTTTTTGTAATTGTCGCCATAACCAAGAAGATAAGTATCCATGGCGTGTTCGTCAGCACGAGATGCCCACCAGGAATACCCCACCTCATTATTATAAACGAGAGCATAAGAACTTCCCCCATCAGCACGCGTAGCTGTCCAAGCATCATCAATCACTGCCCATCCTGAGCGAGAAACCAAACCATTCTCCATCTCGCTGCGCTTACTGTCACCCATCAGACCATCCAGTGTTCTGCAGGTACCCTTTAGATTCTGCGGGTCAGGTTTTCCGGGATACCAAACCGAAGGTACACCATGATTGTTGACAACAACTTTCAGATTGTTGGCTGACGCAGGTACAGTACGAGGATCTGTACCCTTGCGATACTTTAACTTGAGATTAGATGTCTCTATATAAAGAAAGGTATCATCCTCTGACTTTATAAAAGTTGGTACTTCAAGCTTTCTGTTGAGCACAGTAAACGTAGCACGGTCTTCAAATCGAGCATTTTCACTAAACTCAATACGTATCATCTCAGGAGTCAAGACTGTAAAACGCGCATTGCCACTTACGACAATGGCTTTGCTTGATGCCACTGGGTCATTTACTAAAGATTGTGCCTCTATCAAAAAGGGAACAACCAATGCAAGAGCTAAAACAAAAAATCGTTTGATTGTCATGATTTTACTATAAAAATAGGTTTAAAATATTAAGTCTAACTATTTACACTAATTGCATTTGTTTACATTAACGATTGCAAAGATAGTCTTTTTATTAATAAGTTATGATGACATTCATTAAAAATACGAACAAACAAAAACACATACCTACTGGCTATCAGCTTGTTAACATTTACGATACTCTTAAAAAATACAAATTATATACAAACGATTATGACCTTTACAGAAGGATTATCAACATAAAAAGAGTGACGTAAGCAATACTCCTGGAGTATTCACCATCTTGTCACCTGAGCCTCAGTTATCCGCTTTGTCATAATTGATATAAGCAGCGAAGACCGTCTGTCGTTGATAGTCGCTATACTTATCGTTCGCTTGAATAATACCCAAAAGATTGGAAAAATCGGCTTCGGAGGCGCCTCCATATCCATTGCCATACTGGTCTATTTGGAAACCATCAAAATCAAAATGGCTGTATATTTCCGTATTCCTTTCTGCCAAATACTGTTGCCAATCCATATTACCAGGTACTTGCAGATAAATATTACTTGCCCATGAACTGGGTAAACCATGATAGTCTTGAAAAAAATGCCCGAGTCATCTTTTTTTAACAAAGCCCAGTCGGCTTTAACTCCATCATTCTCTGCATTCTTCCTATATTGGAAAGTACGTATTTTTTATAAGTGATTGAGAATGAGATAAGTTTTTATCTCATAAAAAGAAGAGGTTACGAATTAGAAATAAACAGAATGTAGCATCCTGCTGTGATTTGCATAACCATCCAAAGAACTCTTTCGGTTGCAAAGGTACGATATTTAATCGGGGATAAAGAATGTTTTAAGATTTTTTATCCTCGATTTTTTGCTTGGATAAATCTGTTTTTATTAAACCATATTCTTCTCTATTCTTTGCTATTTCCATTTCAATCCATTCAAACTTATGTGGCTAATTTATTAACTTATAAATTACGCATAGTTAATAGCAATCCAGCCACTCCTTAGCCTCGCTTAACATACTTGTAAGCGTAGGCAAGGACGAAGGCGAAGCCGATGAGGGGGATAAAGAACGGCACAGCATACTGCTTGCTGCTCAATGATATCTTATTCTGTTTCATGTGTGCAATAGTACGGCTTTTTATCATATTAAAAGAATAAGGGAGCAAAAAAAATCGTACAAATGAAAAGAGGGTGTGTCATAAGTCGCAAGTGGTACGCCCCGAAGGGGCAGAAGCTCATAGCCCAGGGCAGCGCCCTGGGTGTAATGCATCTAAAAGCAAAGCGCCCTGTAAGGGCAAAAGCATTGATAATGAACGCTTTTTCCCTTACAGGGCGTATTATTTATAACGTCCGTTTACCCAGGGCGTTGCCCTGGGCTAGGCGCAATTTGGGCTTTCAGCCCGCATTGTTTGAGTTTTGACACACACTCATTTAGATTACTTCCAGTACGAACCGTCGTCTTCTTCATCCTCGTCGTCTATGATGTATCCCATTCCTCGAGCATCTGCCTGACTCGGATCAGTTATCGAGCCATTGCCGAATTCAAGGGAGGGGCTTCCAGCGAGTATCTGGCTCTCAACAGCAATGTCGATAGCAGTGATAACCGGTGTTTGATATGTCTTCTTCATATTTTCTTTTATTTTAAATTATATATTGTATATATGTATACCTTTCACTAAGGACCTTATCAATCCACATTACTTAAGCACAACTTTCTTGCCGTTATGGATGAACACGCCGTGCTGTGGACGCTGTACCTTAACACCCTGGAGGTTGTAGTAAGCATCATCCTTTACAACTGGGTTGTTGGTGATGCCGTCGATTGCGGTAGAGGTGTTGTCAACGTAGAAGCGCAATGGTCTCGCGCTTGCACTATTATCACGACCACCATTAATATACAAGTAGCTCTTGCCAGGAAGTACCCAACCATCGTTTTTCGACTTCACGAATTCGCCATTATACAAGAAGTAGTCCTGGTTGCGGCCTGTAGACCAAAGAGCATCAACACAACCAATAAGCTGGTTGTCTACTGCGTCAAGTTTGGCTTCATTCGAAGCAAGGATAGGCAATGTGTAGGTATTGCCTGCTTCGCCCTTAAGGATAAGACCAGTATGTGCCTTCACTCTCTTAACCTGTGTAAGGGCAACCGCATCATTTGCCTTGTCGTACTTAGCGGCATAAGCTGTCAAACCCTCAACGCTTGAGAAGTCGAGATTGTAAGCACTGCTGAATGTTGTCCACTCCTTGCTGAGGGTAATGGAGAGGTTGGAGTCAAAGTGCTCGGTGTTACAAGTATTAAGCCCTTTGAAAGTATTAAGAAAATTTGGCACTACATGCACTGTTGGATTATTATCGAATGGGGAACCATAACGTCCTGCATCAGGTTCAACATTAGATGTAATATAAACATCTTTAAGTTTATCACATTTAGCAAATGCAGAAACTGCCAAATAACACTCAACGCCATTTATTACGACAGTTGTCAAGTTGGCATTATCACTAAACGCTCCTTGCCCAATAGTATTACAATTTGTTGGTATTACAACATTTGCGAGCTTCGTAGACTGGAATGCACATTCGTCAATCTTCTGCAAAGAGGAAGGAAATGTTATAGAAGCAATGGATGATTTGCAAAAAGCATTTTTACCTATATAAGTCAATCCCATTGGCAACTTGACATCACTAAGCTGTTTACAATTCAAGAACACATTGTTGAATATATACTTAACAGTTGAAGGCATCTCTATATTATTAAGAGATGTGCAACCATTAAAGGCATTATCCCAAAAGTTCTCAAGTTTATTAGGCAGCTTTATAGAAGTCAGAGAAGTATTGTTAAAGAACACACCATCCTTCATAGTGGTTATTTGTGTATTCGACAAATCAACACTCTCTAATGCAGTACCCTCAAAACACCATTTCTCTATATCGTTCAATGTGGATGGTATATTCTCTATAGTCTTTAGATTTGAGCAATTTTTAAAGGCATGGTCGCCAATAAATGTGACACCTGAGTTGTCCGCAAATCTCAGACATGTTATTTTCGTGCAATTAGTAAAGGCACCACGGTTGTCTTCACCGGTCTTGCCATTATTATAATCAGGATAGTCCCCACTACCAAGAATACCCGACACAGTATAATCGACACCATCAATATTAACAGTCGCGGCGATAGTAACTTTTCCATCTTCTGGCATTGTGGCTTCATCGTAATTAACAACAAAACATTGATCATCAGACATTTTGTCGTATACTACGCCATTTTGCTTAACAACATCAGCAAAGGCATTAAGTCCACCAAACAGGGACATCAATGCCAAAGTAAAGTAAACTCTCTTCATAATAAGATGCTTTTAAAGATTCAATTTTTTAGTTATCTACAATTTATTATTTGGGTCTATTTAGTAATACCAATAACATGTTTTTCACTGCAAGCGTTTAGTGTAAACGCTTGCTGTGAAAATCATTATAGAGCCTTAAGCGAAACGGCAAAGCCGCCGCCACGTGCCTCATCCACCTTTATGGTCTGTCCACGCTTAACGGTCTGACGGGTTATGACGTATGCCTTAGGGTTCTTCTCGTAGTCGGCATCGGGCGCATCCTTGTATATAGTGCACTCGTAACGGCGACCCGGGTCGAGGAAGTCGAGCTTTACAACGGCACGGTGTCCGTTCTCATCACACTTGCCTCCAACAAACCAGTTGTCGGTTCCCTTGGCACGTCGAGCCACTGTGATATAGTCGCCAGGCTCTGCCTCGATGTATCGTGAGTCGTCCCAATCTACCGCCACGTCGCGTATAAACTGGAAGGCGTCATCGTACTTGGCATAGTTCTCGGGCAGATCGGCAGCCATTTGCAACGGCGAGTACATCACAAGATACAGCGCAAGCTGTCCGCAAAGCGTTGTGTGTACATACGATTTGGATCCTTCCTTCCATGTTCCAATCTGCGTCTCAAGTATGCCCGGGGTGTAATCCATTGGTCCGCCCTGCAAACGTGTGAACGGCAGGATAACCGTATGGTCGGGATTATTGCCCGCGAACTTCTCGTACTCGGTACCTCTTGCCGACTCGTTGCCTACCAAGTTGGGCCATGTGCGGCACAAACCGGTGGGACGTGTAGCCTCATGCGCATTCACCATAATATGATGTTTGGCAGCCTCGGTTACGCAGTAGAGGTAGTGGTTGTTCATTATCTGCGAGTAGTGGTGCTCGCCTCGCGGAATGATGTTGCCCACATAGCCGCTCTTTACGGCATCGTAGCCGTAGCGGTTCATAAGCTTATAGGCTGGCTCGAGGTAGCGCTCATAGTTCATAACCGAACCCGACGTCTCGTGGTGCATCATCAGCTTCACTCCCTTAGAGTGGGCATAATCGTTGAGAGCCTTGATGTCGAAGTCGGGATAAGGTGTCTGGAAGTCGAACACATGAAACTTGGAATGTCCAAACCAGTCTTCCCAACCTTCATTCCAACCCTCAACCAGCACCTCGTCGAGTCCGTTCTTGGCGGCAAAGTCGATGTACTGGCGCACACGCTCGTTGGTGGCACCATGTCTGCCGTTAGGCTTAACCTTGGTATAGTCGGTCTCGCCGAGCACCACAGAGGGCAGCTCGTCTGTATACGACCACGACTTATTGTCGCAAATCATCTCCCACCACACACCGCAATACTTCACGGGGTGTATCCACGAGGTGTCCTCTATCTTGCAAGGCTCGTTGAGGTTGAGCGTAAGCTTGCACGAGAGCATGTCTCGGGCATCGTCGCTTACAAGCACCGTGCGCCACGGCGAGGTGCGCGGTGTCTGCATATATCCCTTGAAACCCTGGCTGTCGGGAGTGAGCCACGACTCGAACACCATATTCTTATCGTCCAGATTGAGGTGCATTGTGGGATAGTCCACACACGCTGCCTCATGCAGATTGATGTAAAGACCGTCGTCGGTCTTCATCTGCAGCGATGTCTGCACACCCGTTTCGGAGAACTGTGTCTGCGACGCATTGGACGAGATGGACGAGCGGAAGAGCTTGCGTATCTCCGAGAGACGCGATGTCACGGTGCTGTACTCCTGCGTGTCATAGTCGCCGGGCAACCACCAAGCCTTGTGGTCGCCGGTAAGCGCAAACTGTGTATGCTCCTCCTTAACAAGGAAGTAGGCATTGGGTTGCTGCGGAAACTCGTAGCGCAGACCCATACCATAATCGTATACACGGAAGCGGAGATTCATCAGGCGGCCTGTGCGGTCTTGCTTAAGGGCAACAAACAGCTCGTTATAGTTGTTGCGTATGTCCTTGGTCTCGCCCCACACGGGATGCCATGTCTCGTCAAACGTGCTCGTTTGTGTTGTCTGTACACTGAAACCGTCCATCAGGTTGTCGGCACCAATAAGTTCGTAGCCAAGGGTAGACGGCTTTATAACCGTCTTACCCTTGTACGTCAAGCTGTATTGCGGCTGCCCCGAAGACGTTAGCGCCACATGCAGCTTTACCTTGCCGCCAGGTGATTGGCAGTCGAAGGCAAAGCCGGTGGCTACAGCCAGCAACGAAACTATCAACAAAAGAAACCTTCTCATTTTATCTGTCTTATTTTATTTACTCCGATTTTGTTGCAGTCATAGTCATGTTCTTAACGTCAAGCACAATGGTATAAGTGCCTGCCTCTTCTGCCGAAACATTCCACTTGTAGTCGCGAGAGTCGTCGTTCTTAACGAGCATGCAGGCCGAGTGAGACAGACCTACACCGTTCTCGGTAGGCATAATCCAGTCGCAACCCCAGTCGTTGTTGAGCGGGAACTTCATCTCGCCAGCCTTAATGGCGAATGTTGCGGTGTAGGTGTTGTCGTCCACCTTGTCTAACTTAACCGCCTCGCCGATGGTCCAACCGTTAGGTGTGGCATCGCCAAAGGCGTAGATGTTGTTGTAATGATACTGAGCCTCGCCTCCAGGCACAACCACAACGTCGCCGCCTGTCACCTCTTCCCAGTTGGTTATGCCTGCTCCCTCTATCTTAACGCCGGTAGCTGTGAACGTAGCGTCGTATACATACTTCTTGCCCGACTCAAACTTAACGTCGGCAGAGATGGCTACCTTGTACACCTTACCGTTGTGTTCGAACTCGATGTTGCGTGTTGTGGCATCGTTGCCAGCAATGTTAGGCAGCACGATAGCCTCAACATAGTAACCGTCTGCCGAACGCATTTCCACATCTTTCTTGGTGTCGCCAGACACCATGCTAAGCTCGTCGGCAAAGGCGCTGTACGACACCTTGGTGTACATACCCTTGATATAAGCCTTGAGGTCGGACAGCGAAGAGCCGTCCTCGGCAGTGGTTCTTATAAATATCTTTGTAAGCTTATGCTTGAAGTTGAGCACAGCCTGTGGCGCATTAGCGCTCACACCCTCTGCCTTTGCACCAAGAAGGTCGATGGCAGCCTGGTTGTCCTGCTTCTGCACATCAAGCTCTACCACACCTGCTGCAGCTGATGCGCTGTACGGATAGTAAGCCACAACGTCCACCTTGCTGCCGTCGTCGGGCAGTTTGGCAGCCTCTCCGGCAGGTGCAAAGTTGGCTGTTGCCGCACAGCCTTCTGTCAGATTGTTGCGGTAGGCAAGGTTGTCGGCGGCATCAATGTCGGTTGTACCAGCCTTAAGGGTGTATATACCGATTTGGTCGCCGGCGTTCCACTGGTCGTCAAAGGCACGTGTCTGCGGCAAGGCGATGTTGGCAACAACCTGCAACTGGGCGTTCTTGGTATCGTTGCCGTTTACTTCTTCGTTGCTGCAAGAGGCAAGAGTCATAGCTCCTACCATTGCAAAAAGCATAAATGATGACTTTTTCATAATCTGTATTTTTAAATTAATATTGTTATGTTTTTGTTTTGGTGTATCTCTATAAGAGATTTGTCGGTGTGCGTTTGGGGCTTATTGGCGTGCGTAAGGAGTGATAACGCCCATGTCAACAATGGTCCAGTTGGTTACAGATGAGTCCAATCCGTCCACACTTACCTTGCCTCCAACGTTAATGGTATCGTGAGAGCCGTCGTTGAAGTTGGCTACATATTTGCCTATCGACGTCTCAAGACGCTGCTGTGTACCGTCCGAAAGGAACAGCACAAACTGCACGGTTACATCCTTGCTGAGGTCGAGTGCAAAGACATTGAAGGGTGCCGTTATTGTTCCTGTTGTGGCATTGACACTGAAGTCGGACACAGCCTCAACCGCAGTAGACGCAATGGATGTGTACATATTGTATGTTGCCATTGCTTTGGAAAGGATGGCGTAGCCTCCCTGCACCACTACGCTGCCGTCGGTAGACGTAACTTTGGCCTTAAGCGACACATTGAGCTGTCGTGTTGTCTGCTGCATTGGCAGCGTAAGACTTGTCTTGTCGCCCGTTAGGGATGTTATTGTCTGCGCTGCACAGTAGAAGGTGGAGGGTGTTCCGCTTATTGCTTCGGCATTGCCTGTGCTGTGCGAGGCTGCCTTAACCGTGGCTATGCCGTCGTTCACGTCAACCCCCAACACCGGAACGTATGCCAGGACCGTATAGTCGCGGTTCGACTTAAGCTCCATCTGATATGTGTCCGACGCTACGTTGTAGTTGTCGCCGTTGACAGAGAGCACGTACTGCTGGGGCCGTTGCTGTGCATCTATGCCGCTCCAGTCGGTGTGTATGTCCACCAATGTGCGTGGCAGCACTATCGGGTCGGGCAGTTCGTCGCCGCATGATGCCATGCTTAGGAGCGTGGTGCAGAGCACGGTGCCTAATGCTAATGTTTTAAGGTTATGGTTCATATCCTTGTAGTGTATTGTTTATTTGTTCTACTTTCTGTTTATAAGCCTTGGCTTTAGCTTGCCGGTCGAAGGCTTAGTTTATACGGCGAGGCAGAGCCTTCATGCCCTTGACATCCGCCTTGGATGCCTTGACGATGCTAATGGCAAATCCGCCACCCGACGCAGAGGTTATATCCACTACCGACTTGGCGTCTACCACACCTTTCTTTATTACGTATGCCTGCGGATTGGTGTCCCAGTGGGCATCCTTTGCGTCTGCATATACGGTAGCGATGTACTGTGTGTGCGGGTCGAGGAAGTTGAGTTTGAGCACCGAGCGGTGTCCGTTCTCGTCCACTGTAGAGCCTACATACCAGTCGCCGGTATACTTTGCACAGCGTGCCACGGTGATATAGTCGCCTGGCTCAGCCTCAAGATATTGCGAGTGGTCCCAATCTACGGGCACCTGCTTTATAAACTCGAAGGCATCGGCAAACCTCTCGTACGATTCGGGCACATCCGCCACCATCTGCATAGGCGAGTACATCGTTAGGTACAGAGCCAGCTGTCGGCACAGCGTGGTGCGTGCCTTGCCGTGGTTGCTGCCCTTATAGTAGCTCAGGTCGGTCTGGAAGATGCCGGGGGTGTAATCCATCGGACCTCCCATAAGACGTGTGAAGGGCAGAATGGTGGTATGGTCGACGGGATTTCCGCCCATTGCCTCAAACTCGGTACCGCGTGCCGACTCCTGCGCCAACCAGTTGGGCCAAGTGCGGCAAAGACCTGTAGGACGTACCGCCTCGTGCGAATCGACCATCACCTTATAGTCGGCGGCACGCTCTGCCACGTGCAGATAGTGGTTTACCATCCACTGCGACGAGTGGTTTTCCGACCTTGGTATCACCTGTCCACAATATCCTGTCTTTACGGCGTGATAGCCATTGTCTACCATAAACTGCAGAGCGCGATCGAGCTGTACATCATAGTCGGCTGCATTGGCAGCCGTCTCGTGGTGCATGACAAGCTGCACTCCCTTTGAGGCGGCATACTTGTGAAGCCCGTCCACATCAAAGTCGGGATAAGCGCGGTCGAACCTGAACTGTCGGTTGCGCCAGTAGGATTCCCAGTCTTCCCATCCTTCGTTCCATCCCTCAACCAGCACGCCCTCTATGCCATGCTTTGCGGCAAAGTCGATGTAGCGCTTAACGTTGGCGGTATTGGCTGCGTGGTGTCCGTGCGGCTTAAGCTTGGTATAGTCGGTTATGCCCGGTTTGGCAAATGGGGCGTCGGCATAGCTCCACGAGCCTCCCGAGCCGTTGAACATCTCCCACCATACACCGACAAACTTCATTGGCTTAATCCACGACGTGTCGGCTATCTTGCACGGCTCGTTGAGGTTAAGTATGAGCCTTGAGGCGAGTATGTCGCGTGCGTCGTCGCTCACAATAACGGTTCGCCAAGGCGATGTGCAGAAGGGCAAGAGGTAGCCCTTGTCGCCCTGCTTGTCGGGAACGAGATTGGATGTAAGCACCAAGTTGCGGTCGTCGAGGTCGAGTTCCATACAGGCATAGTCTACAAGTGCCGCCTCGTGGATGTTGATGTACAGTCCGTTGCCCTTCAGCATTAGCGGTGTCTGCACCACGAGGTCGCCCTCTGCCTTGCCTTCGTAGCCCTTGTGGGCAAGCGATTGTTTCGTGAACTCGGTGCGTAGCTGCGACAAACGTGCCGTTGTATACGTGAACTCCTGCGTGTCGTAGTCGCCGGGCAGTGCAAAGGCGGTGTAGTCGAAGCCGAGATTAAACTCGGTCAACTCGTTCTTCAGCACAAACTTGCGCAGCGTTTGCTGCTCGGGAAACTCGTAACGAAAACCCAATCCGTCGTCGAACAGACGGAAACGCACATCGAGCTGACGTGTGGAAGAGGGTTGATAGAAGTGTACAAGCATCTCGTTATAGTTGTTGCGCACAGCCGACTGTTCTCCCCAAACCGTGTTCCAGGTCTCGTCCTTCGACTGTCGTTCGACGCTTTGCAGCTCCATATTGTCCTTCATGCCACTCTCGTTCTTGATGTCCATGCCCAACCGGCTTTGGTGTATCACTACCCTACCCTTATAAGATAAAGTGTAATAGGGTATGCCGTCCTTGCAGTAGGTGTTGAGCACAAACTGCCTGTTGGGCGACATAAGCTCCTCGGCAGCTGCTCCAAGCGACGTAACGAGTATGGCGATAAGCATCAATATCTTCTTCATAATATCTATGTCAAAGTGTTGTTGTATGTTTACTTTATCTCCACTCTACTGCTTGCTGAGCCTTAGCACCTTGCAGCCGTGGGCGGGCAGCGTGACGCTAATCTCGCCGGACGTGCCCACATCCTCGTGGAGCCAGAGGTCGCGCATCTTCATCTGCCCGGTGATGCCGAGCTGCGAGAGGCCGACGGTGCGCTGCTGGGGGGTGTCCTCACGGTTGAAGAGGCCTACCACCCAGTCACCGTTCTTCATCTGTCCGTACCAGATCTGGCTGTTGGGACTGCTGAGGTCGTCGCTCAGGGGTTGGCCCACAAAGCCGTCGGCATTGAGGGCGAGCATCTCCTTGTTCTGGGCGAACTTAAGGAGTGAGGGCAGGTCGTAGTTGCGCACCGACGCGTCGATGGGGTTGTCGGCAATGGACACGGGGCCTCCGGCCATGAGCTGCAGGCTGATGGACGACATGCGCTCCTCGTCGTTGCTGAACGTGTTGAGGCGGATGAAGTCGCCGTCGGGTATCATCTTGCCGCGGCCGGTGATGTGCGACCAGTGGATGAAGCCGTCGAACTCGTTGTGGCAGGTGGGCCAGCCGTTGAACACGCCGCCGCGCAGGCGGCCTGACGTGTGGTCCCAGCCACCTCCGAAGGTGTCGGCCACGATGCGCGCCATGTTCATGTATTTCTTCTCGTACTTGGCGTCGTTGTACATGTTCGGCATCACGATGGAGGTGAACACCCCGTACTTTGCGGCCGACTCGCTGATGTACTTCAGGGCCAGGCGGTACTCGTCGCGCCCATAGCCGCGTCCGGCCATGCCGCCGGCGCCGGAGGCATCCTCGAAGAGGCACATGAAGTCCATGCGGATGAAGTCAACGCCGAGGTTGTGATAGTACTTGAAGAAGCCGTCGATATAGTCGCGCGCGCCCTTGTGGCTGGGGACAACCCAGTTGAATACGTCGCCCTTGTCGGGATACATCACATTGTCGCGGTCGATGGCGTCGTTGTAGTGCAGGTCCTTGAACGTGGCGCCCGAGGTGCCGACGACGGCTGTCTCGTCGGGGCCGTGGAGCCAGAGCGGATTGTCATAGATACCGAGCTTCAAGCCGCGTTCCTTGCACCAGGCGGAGAGGTCCTTGATCTTGACGCCGCCGTAGCTGGTCATGTAGCCGCCCAGATCGGGGTTGGTGGGGTCATCGTCCTTGTTGTAGTACATCGACATGAAGCCGTCGGTGCAGATCATGTTGTAGCCGTAGGGCAGCAGGTTGGCAGCCTGCCAGTCGAGCCACTGCTTCCACTGCGACTCGTTGAGCGAGCGGTCGGTGTTCTCCTGCTCGCGCGTCCAGCAGTACTCATACACCGTGCAGTAGAGCGGTGCTATCTTCTGTACTGTGGTTTCGGTGCCGGGATTGGGGTTGACCGAGGTCGTATCCTTCTCATAATAGGATGCCGGCAGTGTCCAGTCGGTTTCCTCGCTTGTCTGCTTGCAGCTGGCGAAGCCCGACAGGATAAGGAAGAGACTCAGGGTCATTAATGCTATATGCTTGCTGTTTATCATTGTCGTATCGTTCTTGAATAAAGTTCATACTTATTTGCCAGTGGTCTCCTTGAAATAGACCTTGCGGTTGACCACGTCCACCTTAATCTGATAGTAGCCTGCCTTGGTGATGTACCACTTGCGGTCGGGCTGTCCGCTGCCGGAGTTGTCGACGAAGGTCAGCTGGTTGCCGCCCTCGGCAGGCTGCTCGCCGAACGAGGCGGCGCAGTAGTACGGCACCTCAAAACTGTCGCTGCGGATGAACGGGAACTTGATCTCGCCCTTGGTCAGACTGCCCTCCCACGTGAGGCAGTTGGGGTCGGCGGCATAGTTGTAGTGCAGCGAGTTGGCATTGGAGATGGTCCATCCGCACGGCGTGGCGTCGCCCACGAGGTAGAGCTTCATGTCGTTGGCGGCAAGGCGATTGCCCTCGAGCATCTTTGCATACTGGGCGGAGAGGTCAACGCGCTCGCAGACTATCGTGCGCCTGTTGAAGTCAAGGGTGATGCGGTAGTCGCCGGCGGCGGGCACATTCCACTTGTTGTCGTGCATCGTGGAGTTGGCGGCGGTGACGTACTCTATGGCTCCCGTTCCCGTAATGTCCTTGCCAGCCTCGGGCGCCATGATGTAAGGCACCTCAAACTTGTTGGCGTTCTGCATGGGGAACTTCAGCTCGCCCTGCTTGAGCGGGCCCTCATAGACGAAGATGCCCTCGTCCTGCTTGTACATCGGTGCCAGGTCGCCCAAGTTCCATCCGTACGGCGTGGCGCTGCCCACCATCCATACATTCTCCGTATTGATGCGGCTCACGCTGACCGTCATATCCTCCAGGTCGGCCGTGACGGTGTACAGGCCGTCCTCACTCACATGAAGCGGCTCGGCGCCGCCATTGCCAAGCTCGTCATAGACCAGCGTATAGGCATTGCCCTTGGTGCCATAGAACGGCACGTCGGAATAGCGGTCGGGGGTGAGCTTGAAGTCGCCGGCATTGAGGAAGCCGGTCCACGTGTAGCCGTTGTCCATGCCCACGTCCATCTTCACCGCATCGGCCAGGCTGCTGCCGGCCGGGTTGGCGGTGCCGCAGATGTAGAGCTCGTTCTTTGGCTGGTCATACGGCGTGACCGACAGCGTCAGCGAACTGGTCTCGGGCAACTGGTAGGTGGCTGCCTCGGGCTGCATGGCGATGAGCTTGACCGATACGGAGCTCGGCGTGCCGGCCACGCCGTTCCAGTCGGACAGCATGCGGTTGAGCTGTGCCGTGGTGAGCGCGTACGACCGCGCCTCACTGGCCAGGCGCACCGTGTCGGTGGTGTAGGTGGACGACCCCTCGATGCCCATCTCGATATAGTAGGCCACGTCGCCCGAAAGGTTGGAGGCCGCATTCCACGTGAACGTCACGGCCGTTTCCTGCGCCTTGTCAGCGGTCAGGGTGATGGCCGAGTCGGGCGTGCTGCGGAGCTGCATGACATCCTCCGGCCGGTCGAGAGTATAGTGGTTGTCCTCGGAGTTGCAGGCCGTGAAGCCGGCAACCGTCGCCAGGAGGAGAAATATATGTAATAGCTGCTTTTTCATTTTCTTGTCTTATATAAAAATGTTGTCGATTACTTGCTCAACTGGTCCCAATAGGGGTTCTGCACCAACTTGGGGTTCTTGTCGATTTCCGTCTGATGGATGGGGAACCAGTAGTAAGCCTTGCGGTAGACGCGCGTGATGTAGGGCTTGCGCTGATAGAAGCTCGAGGCGTCCTTGCCGTCGAAGTTCATGCCGTAGAAGTCGCCCGACAGTGTGGTCTCGGCCTCCTTCCAGCGGCGCAGGTCGTCGTAGCGCGTGCCCTCGGCACAGAGCTCCACGCGGCGCTCGGCATGGATGAGCTTGCGCATGGCATCCTGGTCGGCGAGGTTGACGTGGATGTAGTTGTTGTCGGTGACGCCGGTGGTGTACTGGCGCACGCCGGCACGCTCACGGATCTTGTTGAGATAGGTGAGGATCTCCTGGTTGCCCGGGTCGCACTCGTTGAGCGCCTCGGCATAGCTGAGATATGCCTCGGCCAGGCGGTAGATGATGCCCGGACGGTAGTTGTAGGAGCCCTGCTTGATGTTGTCCTTCGGATTGACGCGCTTGCGCATCAGGTAACCGTTCTGCGGGGCGTCGTGAGTGTGGTTGTTGTCGGCGCCGCCGTTGAAGAAGTTGTACTGGCGGTCCTCAGAGGGGAAGTAGGCGCCGCTGAAGTTCACCGTCACATAGAAGCGCGGCTCGCGGTGGCAATACATGTTGTAGGTGCCCTGCTTGGTGATGCAGTTGCCGTTCTCGGTCTCGAACTTGGTGCCTGAGCGGTGCTCGTCGGCCCCGGAGAAGCCTTTCTCCTCATACTTTGAGTCGGGATCGGTGATGGGCAGTCCGTTCTCCATGAAGAAGGCGTCAACCAGACTCTGGGTCACGCCGAAGCCGCCATTACCGCCTGAGCCGTTGGGCGTGGCGTTGCGCTCATAGTTCTGGTAGTTGACCGACGGGCGGGCAAAGAGTATCTCGGTGTTGCCGGCATCCTCGCTCTTGAGGAAGGCGTTCTCATAAGAGAGGAACGGGTCGATGGTGGTCTTGCTGTCGTCGGCATACTCGATGTAAAGCTTGTGGCCTGAAGCCTCGGCCTTGTCGATGAGGTCCTTGCAGGCGTCAGCCGCCACACGCCACTTGTTGGCGTCATACTGGGTACTGAACAGGTGTTCGCCGTTGGCATTGACGAAGTTGGCATAGTCGCTGTTGCCGTTGACCAGCGGACTGGCGTCGAACAGCAGCATGCGGGCGCGGATGGCCAGGCACATCAGTGAGGTGATGCGGCCGTATTTCTGCGACTCGCTGTAGCGGGCCGGCAGGATTTTGGAGCAGGCCAGCATCTCGTCGGAGCACCACTTGATGACATCCTCGTAGGGGGTCTGCGTCTCCATCATGTCGGAAAGCGAGGCATTGACGGGCCACACGTAGTCGGGCTTGAAGGGAATGGGGCCGTAGGTGTTGGCCAGCAGGTAATAGTAGTAGGCCTGCATGAAGCGGCACTCCGTCTTCATATAGGTCATCTCACGCTCCGAGATGTCCTGGTCGGTGAGGGCGTGCGCCTTCTCGCGGAAGATGTTGGCCTCGCGGATGCGCTGCGGCAGCAGGGCCCAGTAGTTGCCGTTCCAGTCGCTGGCAGGCGTCCACTCGCCCAAAATCATCGGGATAATCTGGTTGCCGAACTGGCGGTAGCGCTCAGGGATGGTGGCGTCGTCGCCAAGTATCATCCAGCCCAGGTCGAAGATGTAACCGTCGTAGCAGTCGGGAATGGCAGAATAGACATTGGCGAGCCACTGCTCCACATGTGTCTTGTCATTGAACACATTCTCCATGTCCAGTTCCGTGTCCGGCTCCTTGTCGAGGAAGTCGGAGCAGGAGGTGAGGAGCGGCAGACAGGCTGCCAGTATGATAATGTATGATTTGATACTTTTCATAACTATTGTTTCTTATTAGATATTACCTTATTTGTTCCAAGCAATCAGAAGGTAAGGTCCATTCCGATCATGACCGACCGCATGGACGGATACTTCAGACCGTCGGACGTGGAGAGCTCGGGGTCCCACAACTTGAATTTGGAGAGGTAGAACAGGTCGTTGCCGCTCACATAGAAGCGGATGTTCTTGCCGTAAATCTTGTTGCTCCAGGCCTGGGGCAGGGTAAAGCCTATCTCGATCATCTTCAGCCTGAGGAAGCTCATGTTCTTCTTCCACCAGGTGGAGGCGACGTTGTTGTTGGGGTTCTCGGTCGACGAGAGTCTCGGCCAGAACACGTTCTGCGAGGGGTTGTCCTCGGTCCAGCGGTCGTTGTAGTTGGAATAGATGTTGCCCAGCACGCCCTGTCCGCTTCCGGGGATGAAATAGCTGTTGCTGCCGATGATGCGGTAGGCGTCGCCCGTGCCCTGGAAGAAGAAGTTGAAGTCGAAGGCCTTGTATTTCACGTTTCCGCCGAAGCCATAGACGATGCGCGGGTCTGAGGTGCCGCCGATGTAGCCCTCATCCTGGTCGGTGATGAGTCCGTCGCCGTTCATATCCTTGTACTTGATGTCGCCGGGGCGCACCTTGGCGCCGAGCTGCGGCTGCGGCTGGTCGGCCTTCACGTTGCCGTCGGCGTCGAAGTCGTCGGCCGTGTAGAGGCCCAGAGCCTGATAGCCCCACAGCGTGTTGATGCTGCGGCCCGTGATGGAGCGGTAGGTACCCTTGACGCTCTCGGGCTCGTCCTTCTCAATAATCTTGTTGCGGGCATAGGTGAAGTTGCCGTGGGCACTGAGCTCCAGGTTCTTGTTGATGCGCTTGTGATAGGTGACGGAGGCGTCGAGGCCATGGTTGTCCACCTTGCCGTAGTTGGCCCATGGACTGTTGATGTAGCCCACCTGCGTGGGTATCGTACTGCGCTGCATGAAGATGTTGGTGCGGTGCTCCTTGAAGAAGTCAACCTGCACGTTGAGGGCATTCCACAGTCCCACCTCAAGGCCGACATTTGCCTTCACTGAGGTCTCCCATGTGAGGTCCGCGACACCGTAGTCGCCCTCCTGGATGCCGCCACGGTAATAGTCGCCCTTGTAGCCCCAGTTGTAGCCGGAGGCATTGCTGTTGATGGTCGTGATGTAGGCGAAGCGGCGTCCGCCGATGTCGTCATTGCCGAGCTTGCCGACCGAGGCCCTCAGCTTCAGCAGGTTGACGGTGGAGCGCAGGGGATCCATGAACTTCTCCTCGGAGATGACGTAACCTAAGGCGATAGACGGGAAGAAGCCGTAGCGGTGACCCTTGGCAAAGTTCTCTGAGCCGTTGTAGCCGAAGTTGAACTCGCCGATGTAGCGGTTGTCGTAGGTATATGACAGGCGTCCTGCGATGCCCTGTGTGCGCTTGGACTGCACGTCGCCCCAGTCGTAGCTGCGCTGGTTGTAGAGGAACAGGGCGTTGACGCTGTGCTTCTTGGCGAACACGTGGTCGTACGACAGCGAGCCTTCAAGGTAGGTGCTCTGGTTGCCGAAGTTGCCGTTGCTCGAATGTGACAGCACGTCGGTGCCGTATTTCAGAATGGAATGCACGAGGTTGCCCGAGGCGTCGCGCGAATGCGCCACACTGTAATAGTCGGGCGTGCGGCCGCGCGTGACGAAGTTCTCGCTGTAGTTGTCAAACGAGAACACCACCTTGGCCTTCAGGCCGTTGAGCAGCATCTTCAGGTCCTGCTCCACCGAGAACAGCGACTGTATCTGCGCATGGCCGCTGCGGTAGTAGCCCTGCTGCGTGCTCATGGCCCAGGGGTTGTAGCGCTCTACCGAGGCGATGGGGATGGTGCCGTCGGAATAACGTGTGGGATGGACGTAGGGCGGGGTCTCAAAGGCTTTGGAGAAGACCTCGTCGGTGCCACTGTTCGACTTGCGCAGGTTCTGCAGATAGCCGCCGATGTTGAAGCGCAGCAGGGTCGTCGGCGTGAGGTTCAGGTCGACGTTGGCGCGCATATTGTAGCGGGTGAGCTTGCTGCCCGTGTCGTAGTCGAGCGTCGGGTCGGTCTCCATGATGCCGTTCTCGTGATAAATCGAGGCTGTCAGCGAGTAGCGGAGTATCTTGGTGCCGCCCGAGACGGTCATGTTGGCGCGCGTCGAGTAGGCATAGTCCTTGGTGATGGCGTCGATCCAGTTCACGTTAGGATAGAGGTCACGGTCGTAGCCCGTATAGGTCTTCAGCACCTGGTCCTTGGAGAACATGCCCGGATTGAGCTCGTTGAGGAGGTTCATGTATTCGGCGGCGCCCACAAACTGCGGCAGTTTGGTAGGCGTCTGGATAGACTGCTCCACACGGAAGTTGACCGACGGCTTGGCCACCTCGCCGCGCTTGGTGTTGATGATGATGACACCATTGGCGCCGCGCACACCGTACATGGCGCTGGCCGAGGCATCTTTCAGTACTGAGAACGACTCTATCTCGGCCGGGTCGATGTCGTTCAGGCTGCGCTCCACGCCGTCAATGAGCACCAGGGGCTTGCTGCCGCTGCCGAAGGTGGAGATACCGCGAATCCAGAAGTTGGAGTCGTCATATCCCGGCTCGCCCGACGGCTTCACGGCAATGATGCCCGCCAGCTGGCCGGCAAGGTTGTTGCTTAGCGAGCGGCTTGAGCCGACCTGCAACTTGCCGGGGTCGAGGGTCTGTATAGAGCCTATAACCGACAGCTTCTTCTGGTTGCCGTAGCCCACAACCACAACCTCGTCGGTAGCCACGGCATCCTCCTTTAACTGTATATTAAAGTTGATGTCGCTGCCTACACGCACCTCCTGCTGCTTGAAGCCGAGGTAGTTAAACACCAGCACCGAGTTCTTGGACGGCACACTGATGTAGAAGTGGCCGTCGATGTCGGTTATTGCCGCGTCCTTGGAACCCTTTATGGTGACGCTCACGCCTATAAGCGGACTGTTCTCGCCATCGACAACAGTACCACTGACCTTTATGCCCTTTTGCTGTTGCTGGAGCATGAAGGCTGGTGCAGCCGTTGCCGGCACGAGCGGAGCCGATGCCATAGGCGCTAACATTACGGAGTACAATAAGGAATGCCTTATATTCATAATGTAAGTAGTTTTTAATTATTTGATTAAGTTGTTTAATTTTTTTGCAAAGTTATCAATTTTAAGTATACGCAAGAACAGTGTATCACAAAAATACAAACGTTTCACAAGGTATTTTCACTGGTTTTCAATGGGTTACGTTTTTCAATGGTGGCATAAAATACAAATGCCGTACAGATAGATGCTTGACTCTTGTGAAGCATCATTCGATGCGCAGCACCTGGTTTTCAAAGTCGTCGGGGCATAACGAGCGCAGACGTATGCGCGAGCGGTACGAGTATATGGTCTGCTTTGAGCAGCGCAGGAAGGAGGCTATCTTCTCGTTCTCCACAATGCCAAGACGCATCAAGGCATAGATGCGCAGCTCAGTGCTGAGCCTGTCCTTGTGCTTGGGCTGTATCGACTCTTCGGGGCGAAGCAACGCGTTAAACGTGGGCACAAAGCGCGGGAATATCTTGAGGAAGATGCGGTCGAAGTCTTCGAAGAACTCTTCAACCTCGTCGTCGATAATGGTCTTCGACTTTAGCTTGCGGTACAGCTCGCTCACCATGCCTGCCGCAGCAAGCTTGTTGAGCGAGCGCCGATATGCCTCAAGCTTGTCGATGTACGACGAACACTTCGACATAAACTCCATTATGTATATGTTCTTAATCTTATTTGCCTCGCCAAGGGAGACGTTCGACTCGCGAAGCCTAATATTAGCGTCGTTGAGCTGCTCGTTCGTAGAGGTTATCTGGGTATTGAGCGAGTTGAGCTTGCTATTCATCTCGGCAAGGCTCTCGTTCGACTTAAGCAGCTGTCTACGTGCCTGGGCTATGCGTCTGAGCTGCTTGCCGGTGTAGAACACCATACACACAAGCATCAGAAGCAGCGCCACCACTACCGCCAACCCTATTGTAAGGTGGCGCCGCTCGGCTGCCTTCATGCTGTCGTAAGCCTTGTCGATAATGGGCAGAACGTCCGACACCTCGAATATGCGTAGCTTGGCATTGCAAACGGTGGCATCCTCAAGCGACTTACGCATATAGCGGTAGGCTCTGTCCACATCGCCCTCCTCATATAATATGGTGGCGAGGCGGCGCAGGGAGATATATTCGCGCACGCTGTTCTTGATGTCGGATATTGCCGACATTATGAGATACTGCTTCACACACTCCGTATCGTCTACCTTGTCGTATATATCGGCGATGGCGTAGGCTATGTATCCCATGTCGCGGTTGTTTACGTCAAGGTTGTTGTAAGCCTTAACAAGAATGTGCAACGCATCGGTGTATTTGTGGCGTGTGGTAAGAAACTCGGCATCGTCCCATATCGATTTCGTGGTTTGAAGGTTGCGCATGGAGTCGCGATAGCCCACACGCAGTTGCTCATAATAATCTTTCTGGGCTTTGGTAAGGGCTGTCAGGCGCTTTGCCTCGTACAGCTCGCCGTACAAACTGTAGTAGTAGGTCTGCACGCCGGTCGACATCAAGGGTCGGTCTAACGATTGCAGCTGGCGAATGGCAGCAATATAGTCGCCGTTCTTAATCAATATGGCGGCAATGTCGAGCTGTGAATACTGCACCTCCACCTTATTGCCTATGCGTTGCGCCACATGCAGCTTGCGGTCAGCATAGACGTAAGCCGAATCGAGCACAAACTGCTTGTACATAAAGAAGAGCTGCCGGGTAAGGTCCAGTCGGTCGGCATCATTGGTTGCTCGGCTCAGCTTCTGCTTAGCCTTGGCAATGCGTTGCTCGTACAGACGGTTGTACACGTTGCTGCTGTCTATCACGCGGTCGAGGTCGGCAAGGGTTGGTCGCCAGTGGCGTGTGGAGGCAGGGGCTGCCGTTATGGTTGCCGCAAAGGCAACGCCTAATAGTATAGAAGTTATCAGTCGATACATTACCCTTATTTCCGCAACACTATAATTTAATGTTTTTTATAAGCACCTGAGCAACAAAAAGTTGCTCAGGATTTTGCCATGTCAGAAATTTCACTTATCTTAGTGTTGCAAAATAAAAACAAACAAAATTCTGAATGACATGGCAAAAGTACAAATAAAATCCGAGAAACTCACTCCTTTTGGGGGAATTTTTTCTATTATGGAGCAATTTGATGCTCTTTTAGCTCAAACCATAGATTCCTC
>ERZ1026888.149-NODE-149-length-42550-cov-24.542064_pt1 | contig 42550 bp, 41 predicted proteins | sample MGYA00380174_ERZ1026888 | MGnify/ENA primary metagenome ERZ1026888 (study PRJEB33269, sample SAMEA4719810) | human gut metagenome | biome: human-associated habitat; feature: organic feature; material: feces | place: Cameroon | collected 2013-10 ...
TGAGAAAGGTGGAGCCTTCTTTAATGGTAAAGAAGGACGGGATGATTTTAGAAATTCTTATTTTTAAGAACAAAAGATAAAACAATGAATATAGTAAAAACAAATATTGAAGGCGTTCTCGTTATAGAGCCACGCCTCTTCCGTGATGCTCGCGGCTACTTCTTCGAGAGCTTCAGCGAGCGAGAGTTTGAAGAGAAAGTTACCCCAATCCTGGGACACAGTGTTCACTTCTGCCAAGACAACGAGTCTATGAGCAGCTATGGCGTGATGCGAGGCTTGCACTTCCAGCGTCCTCCTTATACTCAGAGTAAACTGGTACGCTGCGTTAAGGGTAGAGTCCTCGATGTAGCAGTGGATATTCGCAAAGGCTCCCCAACTTATGGCAAGCATGTGGCAGTAGAACTGACAGAAGACAATCATGTCCAGTTCTTCATTCCAAAGGGCTTTGCTCATGGTTTCGCAGTCCTCTCAGAAACTGCAGTCTTTCAGTATAAGTGTGATAACTTCTATCATCCTGAGGCAGATGGAGGTATCAGCATCCTCGATGATACCCTCGGTATCGATTGGAAGATTCCAACCGAGCATGCCAATCTCTCAGAGAAAGATACGAAGCATGCCATGCTGAAGGAATTCGATTCACCATTTGATATCAATGTAGATTTATACAAGTAGAGTCGTATGGCTGATAAAGAAGTTTTAGAGCGAATCCTCTCGATGCTCCCAGAGGAGTTTCAAGACATTTACGATGATACGATACCAGAGGCAAAGGAGATTCGCAAGAAGATGGGAAAGAAGGTTTCTTCCGTAAAGTCCTATTCCTGTGCTATGCCGATGTTTGAAGATATTCGTAAGCTCAATTACAAAGGGCAAGCCCAGGTCTGCAAGACCTTTCATCAGTACTTAAAGAAGAATCCTAATGTGGTATCCTTCTTTCTCGACCGTTTCGAGGAAACCTATTCTCAAATCAATATGAAAGACTTGGAAGAATCCATAGAGTGGATAGGTTATGCCGTGAATGATATGGATAATGTCATTTCTGAGATAGATTACAACGACCCCATGACCTTCTTCGATATTGAGAAATCAATGGGGAAGGTGATCAGTAAAGAGCTGAAGAGCAATTCTCTAAAATAAGAATTGCATGTCGTTGAATTATCGTTTATAAATAGAGCAGACCTCCTTACCCACATGAAAGATGGGGATAAGGACTATTAAAACATAAATACAAAAACATTTTATAATAGATAAAAAGTAAAACAATGGAAGAAAAAGTAATAGAATTGATTGCTCGTGTACTTAATGTACCAACAACAGAAATCGATATGGATACCGAAATTGGTGAGCCAGATGAGTGGGATTCTCTTCATAATGTAGAGATCATCTCTCAATTGGAGAAGGAATTTAATGTGAAGATTACATCTGATATGATTATGGACTTGGAAGATGTGTCTGATATTGTTAGTCTCATTGAGGATTTGACAGAATAATATATCTTAGAGTTCAAAGAACGTAAGAGAGACGATACAATAGAAATATATAACACAAAGAATAATTTATATGTTAGAAAGTATCGAAAAACAAGTATGGCAGTGGGCGGCCGTGCAGCCCAATAAGATAGCTGTAAAGAGTGGAAAGAAATCTGCAACATATCTTCAGTTATGTCAACGCATATTGGGAGCAAGAGATTATTTCAAATCTCAATTATCACAAAACGAAGGAAATGTTGTTATCCTTGCAGCCGGTAAGCAGATAGAGTTTGTGTATGCATATTTTGGTGCACACTTAGCTGGATTAAAGGTAGTTCCTATTGATGCTGCTACGAATCCTACTAGATTGGATTATATTGTGAAGCAAACGCATGCTAATCTTCTGGTTGGTTTTGATGAGAGCGAACAGGAGGTTGCTAAGGCTAAATTGAAAGACTTTGCAGAGTTATCTGCTGATTTCTCTACACCTTTGTTTTCTGGTGGAAATGAAATAGCAGACATCCTTTTTACAACAGGTACTACAGGTAAACCTAAGGGGGTGCCTTTGACTTATGACAATGAGGCTGCTGCAGCAAGAAATATCAACGAGTTTATTGGTAATTCACAGGAAGATGTCGAACTTTTAGCTCTTCCTGTCAGCCATTCCTTTGGCTTGGGTAGAGTAAGATGTTGTCTTTCTAAGGGAGCGACGTTGATCCTGCTCGGTAGCTTTGCCAATGTAAAGAAGATATATCGCACGATGGAGGAGGAACATGTTACCGGTTTTACAATGGTTCCTGCCAGTTGGCGATACCTCAAAAAACTTACAGGTGATAAACTGGGTGAATTCAATGATCAGCTTAGATATATAGAAATGGGCAGTGCCTTCTTCTCTAAGGATGAGAAGCAGGAACTCGCCGATTTACTTCCTCATACCAGAGTATGTATGCACTATGGTTTGACGGAAGCTTCTCGTTCTGCTTTCATGGAATTTCATCAGGATAAAGCACATTTGGATTCTGTAGGAAAGGCTTCACCAAATACTGATATCAAGGTGCTGGATGAAAATGGAGCAGAATGTGGGGTAAATCAAGAAGGTGAAATCTGTGTAAAGGGTGACCATGTAACTCATGGATATCTTGACTTGCCAATAGAGGAATCTTTCTTTGGTGATTATTTCCGTACAGGAGATTGGGGATATAAGACAGAAGAAGGATATATTTATTTAATAAGCAGAAAGAAAGAACTGATAAATGTCGGTGGTAAGAAGGTAAGTCCTATAGAAGTAGAAGAGCAGTTATTCAAGATTTCTGGTATAGCAGATTGTGCTTGTATTGGTGTGCCAGATGAGGAAGGTGTTCTTGGCGAGGTTGTTAAGGCATTCATCGTGAAAGACCAAGATAGTGACATTACTTTTGATGATGTTAAAAACCAACTGAACGGTAAACTTGAGTCTTATAAACTTCCTGTTCACTATGAATGGATAGATGAAATACCAAAGACTCAGAATGGAAAAATTCAACGAGGTTTATTAAAATGATTGATATAAAGAATAAAAAAGATTGTTGTGGTTGCCATGCTTGTGGTGACGTGTGCCATGCGCAGGCTATAACTTTCCGTACAGACCATGAAGGATTCTGGTATCCCGAGGTTGATAAGGAAAAGTGCACTGATTGTCATCTTTGCGAGAAAATTTGTCCGATGATCAACATCGACAAGTTGAAGCATAATGATTTGGCAGAACCTAAGGTTTTTGGTGGTTATAACAAGGATATTGTTATTCGCTTTGATAGTACATCTGGTGGCATCTTTACTCTTCTGGCACAAGCCATGTATAAGCAGAAAGGATATGTTAGTGGTGCCATCTATACAGATGACTTGAAGGTATTCAACTTCATTTCTAATGACAAGAAAGATTTGAAGCGCCTTCGTAGTTCCAAGTATGTACAGAGTAATGCGGTAGGTCTGTATAAGCAGATTAAGCAGTTGCTGATTGCTGGCGAAAAAGTTTTAGCCTGTGGTTCACCTTGTCAGATGGCTGCTCTGCGAAGCTTCCTTCGTAAGGATTACGATAATCTTATCATAGTAGATTTCCTTTGTCGTGCAACGAACTCTCCAAAGGTCTTTGAGAAATACAAGGAGTCTTTGGAAGCCCGATATGGTTCTAAGATAATATCTATTAAGGACAAAAACAAGGATCACGGTTGGCATAGTCTTGCCAGAAAGATAACATTCGAGAATGGTCAGGTATATTATGGCGAAGGTCATGAGGATGATTATCGCCGTGGATATCACGATAATGTCTTTGAGCGCCCTTCTTGTTATGAATGTAAGTTCAAGGGGATTCCACGTATGAGTGACATTACTCTTGGTGATTTCTGGGGAATCGGACAGGTAGATCCTTCTTTGGAACAGAACTTAGGAACCTCTCTTATCATGATCAATTCCAAGAAAGGTTTGGAATACTTTGAAAAGATTAAGGAAAAGTTAGTTGTTAAAGAGTTTGCTTTGAAGGATATTGTTCCTGGTAATAGCACTGCTATTATGGGTGGTAAGCTTCCTTATCCTGCTAATATCAATCGAGATGAATTCTTTAAAGCACTTGATGAAATGCCATTTGATAAATGTGCAGCTAAGTTCTTCCCATACGAATGTAATGATAAGATTTCAACTAAGCGTAAGGTAAAAAATATCCTTCGTGTCATTTATCGCAATAAGAAGAATCCAATGCAGTTGCTCCGTATCTTCTATTGGAATTATTGTAGAAAGAATATCCATAGCAATTTGTCAGAAGGAAAGGTATTCTATGTTCTTTCTCATTGTGCCATAGATATTGCCAAGACAGCAAATGTAGAAATTGGTGGTCAGGTAAGTCTTAATCAGAAACGAACACGTGGCAGTAAGGGGGAGTTTCGACTATTGGTAGAGGATGGTGCCAAACTGAGTTTTGGTAAAGGTCATTCTTATTTTAAGTATGATAGTGATGTACAGGTATTTAAGGGCGCACAGTTGTTAATAGGTAGTTGTGCTACCAATATTGGTTTGAATATAGTTTGTTCAGAGAAGATTGTATTGGGAGATGATGTACATATAGGACGTGATGTTTGGATACGAGATAACAATGGCGGTCATCATGTCATCATTAAGGGATACAAAGACAAGGCACCGATAGTAATTGGTGACCATGTATGGATTTGCTCAAACGTTAGTATTACCAAGGGGGTAACTATTGGTGAGGGGGCTATTATTTCTGCCAATAGTGTTGTTACAACTAACATCCCTGCTCATTGCATCGCTTCTGGTAATCCAGCCAAGGTGATTGCTGAAAATGTTTATTGGAGACCATAATAAAAAGAAGAATAAATGGCAAATAACAAACGAATAGCAAAGAATACGATGTTCCTGTATTTTAGAATGCTGCTGATAATGGGCGTTTCGCTCTATACATCACGTATAGTTCTGAAAACTTTAGGAATAGAAGATTTTGGCATATATAATGTGGTTGGCGGTATTGTTACGATGTTTACATTCTTAAATGGTTCATTGGGTTCTGCTACTTCTCGTTATATTACATTTGAGTTAGGCAAAGAGAATTATGAACGGTTAAACCAAGTTTTTAATGTCGCATTCTTGATACATCTTTTAATTGGTGTGCTTGTTATATTGTTGGCAGAAACAATAGGTCTTTGGTTCTTTTATGAAAAAATGACAATTCCTGAAGATCGTATGTTTGCGGCATTTTGGGTATATCAAATATCTATTCTTACCTGTTTTTTTACACTAACACAAGTTCCATATAATGCAACGATCATAGCTCACGAGAATATGAAAATCTATGCTTGGGTTGGTATTGTGGAAGTGTTATGTAAATTATTGGTGGTTTATTTGTTAATAATCTCGCCTTTTGATAAATTGGTGTTTTATGCAGCCCTGCTCTGTTTGATTCAAGTATCTATTATATTCTTTTATCGTATATATTGTTCAAGGAATTATAAGGAAAGTTCATTGAAACTTTATAAGGATAAAGGTTTATATAAAGAAATGTTTGGATATGCTGGTTCTGATTTGATAGGAAATATTTCTGTCTTAGCTCAGGGGCAGGGCTTGAATTTGTTGTTGAATGTATTCTTTGGACCTGTAGTGAATGCAGCACGTGGAGTGGCCTATCAAGTGCAGGGTGCTGTTACGCAGTTTTCCAATAACTTTATGACGGCAGTTAGACCTCAAATCATTAAGTCGTATGCTCAGGGAGATGTAAAAGGTATGATGAAATTGGTTGTGGATAGCAGTTGTTTTTCATATTACCTGATGTGGATTATTTCATTTCCTATCATGCTTGAGGCTGATTATATCTTAAAGCTATGGTTAGGAGAATATCCAGAACATACTGTGATTTTCCTTAATTTAGTGTTGGTGTTATGTTTAATTCAGACATTAAAAACCCCAAGAACTACTGTTTTTCATGCAACAGGTCATATTAAACTTACCAATATTGTTGTTGGCAGTATTTTATGCGCCGCATTTCCATTAGCATATTTATTCTTGAAATTAGGAATGGCACCAGAAGCTGTGTTTTGGGCTGCTAATATAACAATGTTAGTATCAGAAATTGCAAGTATTCTCATCTTAAAGAAATATGTTAAATATTCAATACCTTTATATCTGCTCCATGTACATGGAAGATGTTTGTTGGTATCATGTGTTTCTGCTATTATTCCATTTTTATTTTTTGATAAATTTATGGAACCTTCTTTTGTCCGCTTGTTATTAACAGGTGTGATGACGACAATGTTTATAGCAGTTTCTGTACTGATCTTAGGAATGGATAAAGAGATGAGGAAAAAACTTATGACTTTAATTTCAAATAAAATAAAATGAACAACATCATATTAAGCAATGGAGTGGAGATGCCCCCAATCGTAGAAACTACAAATTGGATGGATTATCCTGTCATGAAAAAGCTAGTGACAGCAGGGCTTCAGATAGGTTTTAGAGCATTCGATACAGCACGTGACTATGGTAACGAAGACGTCGTAGGTCAAGTGATGAAAGAATGCTTAAAAGAGCAAGGGTTGAAACGTGAGGATATTTTCATTACGACAAAAATTGGAAATAGCCAGCAGGCATTGGGTAACATAGAAGAACAGGTAGATATGTCGCTTACAAACTTGCAAACAGATTACATCGATCTTTGGCTTATGCATTGGCCATATCCAGACCATTATGTTGATACGTGGCATAAGATGGAGAAGGTGTATAAGAGTGGTAAGGTAAGAGCCATCGGTATGGCAAATTATCGAATTCGTCATTTTGAGCATCTTTTTAATAAAGGTGTTGAAATTATGCCGCATTGCGTACAGATGGAACTTCACCCTATGCGTACTGCAGAAGATATTGTTTCTTATTTAAAAGAACGTAATATTGCGATTCAAGCTTATTCTCCACTGTGTCGAATGATTCCAAAGATTAGTGAAAACGATATGTTGAAGGAGATTGCAGAAAAGCATGGAAAGTCTGTAGGACAAGTCATTCTTAGATGGCATATACAAAATCATACGGTTCCTGTATTTAAGTCATTGAAGCCGAAGCGACTAGCTGAGAATTTTGATATTTTCGATTTCTCTTTGTCTGAAGATGAGATGAAGAATGTGGCTTCGTTGGATGAGGATTATAAGTATCATATTGAATCTACCAGTTGCCCTGGTTATTAAAAATGAACATATATGAGTTTTATTAAAAGAGTTATCAAAAAAGCAATTAGAGTTTTTACAGGATGTAAGATTTTGTACAAGACTAATTGGTATAAGTCAATGTTCTTAGATCCTAATCATGAAATTTATCCTGATAATGTATGGTATCGAGATCATGATGAACGAAACTTTGATGTTGTAAATTTAGGTAGTAGTGGTGGTAAGTGGGCTTTTGATTATGCAGACTTGAATATAAAAGCAATGAACTGGGCTCAACAACCACAGACTTTACTTGAAGATTATAATCTTCTTCGCCACTTTCATAGCATTTTGAAGCGTGGTGGTTATGTTCTTATCACAATAATGCCATTCACTGGTCTTAATAAAAAGACAGGTCTCATGGATGCCATGAAGTATGTTAAATTTGATATACAGGGTGAACCTATTCAACCTTATATGTTCAATGAAGCAATACGTTATGCCACTTATCCTTTCCTGTTTAAAAAGACAGCTCTTAAAGTTCTTATTAGATATTTTATGGGAAGAGATAAGAAATGTGGACTTCATCCGGAAACGCAATTAGAATATAATCCTATGAAAATTAATGAATTGGAGAAGGATGCTAAGCGTTGGATTGATGGATGGAAAAAACAGTTTGGTTTTTCTGATTTTGACGTTCCTCTTACGAGAGAGAACGAAGAAGGAAGAGAATATAGAATTAAATTGATGCAGACACTCATAGATTTCTGTACCGAAAGAGGCTATAAACCTGTATATGTCATACCGCCAGTTACAGAGCATCTTGCTAAATATTATACTCCTAAGTTTGAAGAAACATATATTTACGGATATTTGAAAGAAGTTAATCGTGAAGTTTTAACTTTAGACTATAGTAAGGATAGTGAGTTTAGATTCAATGACGAACTCTTCTTTAATAGTTTCTTCCTTAATAAAAAAGGCAGAAAGCTCTTCACAAGAAGAGTACTTAAAGACTTGAAAATATGTTAAATAATTCGATTCGGGGGGGGTACTCTGAGAGTATCAATATGTTGCGATTCCCTCTCGCTATACTTGTAGTATTTGTGCATAGTTTTGAAGCAGATATTGATGTTGCAGAGCTTCATGCTAGTGGATTGACCGGATTAGCTGTGTATGATTATATCAGGCTCTTCTTTTCCGTAGTGATAGCTAGAAGTGCAGTGCCTATCTTCTTTATTATATCAGGTTATCTCCTGTTCCTGAAGGTTGAAGAATATAATAAGATTGTTTATATTTCTAAGTTGCGGAAACGCTGGCATAGTTTAGTAATTCCTTATCTCTCATGGATTATTTTGTTCGTACTTTGGACTTTGATGTTTAAGGTAGGTGGTATTCTGTTACATTCAAAACCATGGACAGAAATTTTGGAATACTTCCAGGAGAATAGTTATCTACACATGCTATGGGACAGTAGTGTTTGGGGAGAAAGGATTACTTGGTTAGGTATAGAAACCCATAATAGTGGACCTGTACTCCTTCCTTTTTGGTATATGAGAGACCTGATTATGATGGTTGTTATATCACCGGTTATCTATAGGCTAATCAAAGAGGCTAAAATAATATTTCTCATATTATTGCTTGCGATATATGTATTTGATATCAGAGTCTCATGGATGAGTGGTACGTTTGCTTGTGCTAGTTTATTCTTTAGCTTAGGCGCCTATTTCGCTATCAAAAAGCAAGATTTTACAGATGTGCTTTGGAAGTGGAAGAAGATTATATGTCCAGTTGCTGTGGTTTTGATGGTATCCCAAACTTATACTGGTTCAGCAATGGGTGACGAGATTTCGAAGATGATTCATCCTTGGTTGGTTATCTTCCAGAGTTTTACTCTCATTCTATTGGCATCAGCATTATGTAAGTATCCCAAGTTTTACAACATAAACAAAAAGTTGGCACGAACTTCATTCTTCATCTACGCTCTTCATCCATTTATCTTGGGTTACGTGATATCTGCATTCAACAAGATGGCTTTTTTTGCAGATAAGGTAACACCTGTTAGTGACTGTTGGTATGTGATGAGCTTCAATTATCTTGCATCTCCTTTCTGCTGCGTTCTTCTTTGTATAGCTATCTATTGGCTTCTACAAATGTATATCCCAAGTTTTTTGGGGATAATAATTGGTGAGAGGAAGAAATGAAATCATTGGTGAAAAATAAACCTTGCTTTTACCCCCAATCTGCATCAGAGTATTTCGTGTTATGGTCGTGTCCAATATAATACAATTTGCTCTTATATAAGAAATGCCATCGATCATTATGATAATGGTCATGCATATACAGAAGATGAATTGCGTTATTCGATTCAACTCATGCAGGAGATTCTGAGGTAGTGTATATTATGTATTTGTAATTATGAAGAATGTAAATATGATAGTAAGAAATCCATTAGGGATAATAACTCTGTTTGTCACCTTTATAGATGGCATCGCTGGACGGCAGATAGCATGAAACGAAACCTTATTTGTATATACGAGGTCATGGCAAATAAGGGTTGCGGGAATCTTCATGTTGTGTTGCTCCTTGTTTCTAAGGAGAAAATGACATTACAAGCTCAGGAAAACTTGCTAAATAGCTTTGTAAATGTCATTCCTAATGTGGAACTTGTGACATATACAAATGAGGAGATAAATAAGAAATAGTATCTTGCTGTGAGTGTTTGCAGATAATTAAAATATAGGAGAATTGGATATGGTAAAAATAAAATTGTCAATATTGTTAATAAAAGGGGTATACCAATAAACCGGGTTTTAAAGCCAGATATTCCTTACCTTACTTTAGCGAACGGATTGGTATTGTGTTATAAGAATAATCAATCAACCTGAACTACATGGGTGAATAGCTTTCTTAAAGGTAAATATGTTGGGCTAGAATATAAAAATAAAATAAACGATGAAAATAGGAATACTTACAGTTCCATTCAATAATAACTATGGTGGATATTTGCAGGCTTATGCATTATTGACTACTTTAAAGAAAATGGGACATGAACCAACCTTAATTATGTATAGACATAAAAAAGAAAAGGTTGGTATTAGACTTAAAATTAAGTTTTTTGTGAAAAATTTCATAAAAGGTATAATTGATGGAAAATTATATCCACTTTTATATGATCGTGAGAAAATTATAGCATACAAAGGGAAAGAAATGATGAAATTTGAATCCCATTATTTGAATCCTCAAACGGAAAAATTCTACACCGATGAAGCGTTGAAACATGGATGTAAAGATCGTTTTGATGCTATTTGTGTTGGAAGTGATCAAGTGTGGAGAGCTATCTATGTACCCAATATAGATAATTATTTCCTTGCTTTTACAAATGGATGGAATTTGAAAAGATATGCTTATGCTGCGTCGTTTGGCACAAATACCCCCGAATATACTAAAATGCAGAAGCAAAGATGTTCTCAACTTATAGAGCACTTTGATGCTATTTCAGTTAGGGAAGAATCAGCATTGTCGGTTATTGAGAGTTGGGGGTGTGAGACAGTTAATATACAAACAGTTCTTGATCCAACGTTGTTATTATTGAAAGAACAATATCTTTCAATGTTGGATAAACTAGAAACTGTAGCTAAAGGTAAAATCTTTAGTTATGTTTTAGATGAAAATGACATAATTAAGGATTATATTAATAGAAGTTCTGCTTATGCGAATAAAGAAATCCTTCAAATTTCAGATATACAAGTTGGTATGAATATCCTACCAGCTGTGGAGAAATGGTTGGCTTATATTCGTGATTGTGACTTAGTGATAACTGATTCATTTCATGGAACAGTCTTTTCTATAATTATGAACAAGCCTTTTCTAGTTGTTGCAAATGGATCAAGAGGAATTGCTAGATTTGAAAGTTTATTGGAAAAGTTTGGTTTGAAAGACAGAATTGTTAATGAAAAAAATAGTCCAGAGTATATATTAAAAAGTAAAATAGATTGGAAAGCTGTAAATCAATTATTGTCAATACAGCGACAAAGATCTATTAATTTTATTAAAGAAAATTTTAAATAAAATGTTCAATTCAAACTTAGGAGACCCTCAGGTCTATTGGGCGTTTAGAATATTGCTTTTAGTAATATTAGCTTGTAGTGGATATTTAATTAGCAGATTGAAGGAAGCTGAAATGAATAGATATTGGTCTTTATCCATTATTCCTATTGTGATGTTTTCTTTATTTTACGGTTTACGATGGATGCGAGGTGCTGATTATCATCATTATGCACAAGATGTGGAATTAGGAAGTAAAAGCTATTATATCAATGAAGAGACTGAAATTATTTACGGATGGTGGTGTGACTTTTGTGCAAATACTCATATTACGCCGGAAATTGTATTTACAATATATGCTGCTTTGTTTATATTGGGTATTTTTGCTATATTAAGGTTCTATCCTAAAGCTGCAATGTGGGCTTTACCAATGGCTGTTCTTATCACTGGACCATCTGTAGAATGTCATTTCAGACAATATTTTGCAGTCTCATTTATTTTGTTTGCTTTTGCTTTCATGTTAGATAAAAAGCGACTTTTTGCTGCGGCATTTTTTATATTGGCATATTTGATTCACTCTTCTACGATATTCCCAATAGTATTGACTTTAGTTACGTTTTTATATAAGGATAAAATTAAGTTAAAAAATAAATATTTGTATTTTTTGATAGGTGCTTATTTGGCATTGTATTTTTTTTGGGATAAAAGTATGCTAGGACCTTTTGCCACATGGCTTTCTATGATGTCTTTTGATTCTGATTCAAATTTTATGCGATATGTTGATGACGCAGATCGCTGGTTTACTGATGAGGGTAGCCTTAGTTTCTTGAAAGGAACAAAAAGTGCGGTTTCTTCATTTCTTTTTGTATCTATGCAGTTTGCTTCTACGTTAGGAACAATGATATTAGGATATTTTGCTGCTAAAAAAGACTCTAAAGTATTGCCATTGTTTGTATGTACATATATTGCCAATGTTTTTTTTATATTGGCCGGTGACATTGAAATTATCGACAGAATTGGTAAGGGATGTCAGTTTTTTACCCCAATTTTGTTAGGTGTTGGTCTGGCATATAGTGATATAAAAAGAAAGTATATTAATTATGTATATGCAGTCTATTTGATGTATTTTGTAGTTTTTCTTACAATCAGACAAATTGGTGATCCAGGAGAGTTTGGCTGTGCATTTATATGGGATAAATAGTCTTTAAAAATATTAACTTTATGTTATGGTAATAACATTAAAACGAATATACAATGAAAATAGTTTATTATTCAAAACCGTGGTATGCAGATTGCGACTTTCCGCTTATTCGTGAATACCAAAACGATGGACATGATGTTTACTATTTTATAGACCTCGTTGTTTTAAAGACAACGTTGTTTGATATTAAACAGCAGCCTAAAAGATATGGTATACTGAAAGCCTCAGAATTTCCTGAGCTTCAGAAGTATTCTGAATATTTTGATTTGAATAAAGTATTTATTCTTAATCACAAGCTAAGAGATCGTTATGTTTTACAGCACATTTGGACATACATCTGTTTTTTGTTTATGATTATTAAAATCAATCCAGATGTGTTTCACTTTACAACAGTTCTACGATTACGAGAATCTGTTTTATATCTGCTTAAAAAAAGAATGGTATTGACTGTTCACGATCCATTTCTTCATAGTGGAGAAACCACAAAAAAAATGAGGAGGTACAGAAACTTGGCTTTTAGGATTATCAACAAGTATGTAATACTAAATGAATGTCAGAAGAAACAGTTTTCTTTGGCTCATCATATTCCAGAGAACAATATCTTAGTTAACAGATTAGGAGTTTATGATAATTTACGTAGTGCAAATATAACAAAAGATAAGCATACATCTTTTCGTGTGTTATTTTTTGGACGTATTTCTCCATATAAGGGAATTGATTATTTAGTTAAAGCAATAGATATTGCGCATAAAGAGAACCCTAATATAGAATGTGTTATAGCTGGAAAAGGAAAATTCTCCTTTGATATATCCAAATATTATGATAAAGAATATTTTACTATTTTGAATAGGTTTATCCCTGATGAAGAATTGGCAAATTTAATATATAATAGTGATGTTGTAGTATGTCCATATATTGATGCAACACAAAGTGGTGTTGTTCAACAGGCGTATGGCTTTGAAAAGCCTGTAATAGCTTCTAACGTTGGCGCTATGAGCGAATATATTATTGATGGAGTTACAGGTTCTATACTACCTCCAAAGAATTTTGATTTGTTGGCAAAGGAAATATTAAGATATTCTAAAACGCCACAATTGCTCAAGAACATAAAGGAAAATATAATATTAGCTACAACAGATGGCTTTATATCTTGGAAGCAAATTGCCGCCAAGTATTTGGATTTTTATAAAAGAATATAGAATATGAACTATAATAATAAAAATGAATACGGTTAACGAAATTTAGCATGAATATGCATTTTCGTAGGCACATAGAGTATCTTTAGGACTGATATCTCAGCCCCTAGCCGACAAGGCGTTCCTTCAGGCGGAGAGATGGTTTTATGGCTTTACAGACTTATATCCATCTATATATATTTTCTCCTGTGTAACAACAGCGAAGGCTTGTCTGATGAGTTTGTTGGCAACAGCGACAATAGCCACTTTTCCTGGCTTCCCATTTGACCGCAAGCGTTCAAAGCATGCTTTGCATTCGGTGTTGCACCGCAATGATGCCATAGCTCCAATATAAAGCTGACTACGCAGGTAAGCATCTCCGTTACGATTAATGTGCCCTTTGACATTGACTGACGTACCAGACTGTTGGTAAGTAGGTGACAGCCCTAAATATCGGGTAAGTTGCTTAGCATTATCAAAGTAGGTGAATCCGCCTGTGGCAATGATGAGTGCAGCTGCAAGGGTTGCTCCTATTCCTTTTATGGAAGTGAGTAAATCCATCTGCTTCTTGTATTCAATCTCTGCCAAGGACGTTAGCTCTTCCTCCATTTCTTCGATTTGCTTCTCAAGAAACTTGATAGTCTTTTCCAAGACTTTCTTGCACTTGGAATCAATGAATGGCAGGACTTTAAGTGAACCTTCAAGGTTTCTGTTAGCGGTAAGCTGCTTCTTCAGTTGACGTAATACAGTACGCTTCTGCTTGAGTAACAAAAGGGAATCACTACGGAGCTTGAATGGTGCTGGTTGCATTCTCTCACCATATAAGGCAATGAGGCGGGCATCAATCTCGTCTGTCTTGACAACAGAGAGCATGACACGTGCAAAGTTCTTTATCTTCAGAGGATTCTCCATACAGACAGTAAAGCCTGCCTTGGAGAGCAAATAGACAAGCAGCATACTGTAGTTGCCTGTTGCTTCCAACACACAATGGTTCTCTTCTGGAGAGATGGTTCGGATAAACTCTCGGATACCCTTTGTGGTATTCTTGAAAGTTTTGGTTTCACTGCTTTTGGCAGATGAATAAGCAACAACGAAGGTTGCTTTGCTGACGTCAATTCCTACGTAAGTCATAGCCATAATATTTATAATTAAACAAACATCGATACATCATGAGCTATCATTGCGAATACGGGGTCTATGCCCTTTGAACTATCCAGGTTCTGATGTAAGGGTGTGGGGACGGAACATATTCAACGGCTTGCAAAGCTAATGAAGAATCGGTCTTATTCCACACCCTGATGTTGAATTTCTATGCAAAGATAATAAAAAAAAGTAATATACAATGAAATCAATTTTGTTTGTAATATCAGATATGAAAGCTGGAGGAGGGCAGAAAAGTTTGCTGTCACTTTTGAACAGTTTTCCTACAGATAAGTACAGTGTCGATTTAATGGTTATAAAGAAAGAAGGTATATTTCTTTCGCAAATTCCAAAAGAGATAACTTTAGTAGAAGCTCCAAAAGAACTTATTAGTTTCTATTCATCTGTAACAGAAAAAATATTCTGGTCAAATTTAAATATAAAATGTTTTTGCTTAAAAATGCTTAGCATTATCGGCTTTCGCTCCCATTTGTTAGGGAACAAAAGAAGAGGATGTCAACAACAGTTACTTTATAGTTTTTGGAATAGGTTTATACCAAATGATAAGAAACATTATGATGTAGCAGTTAGCTATATAGATGATACTAATTATTATGTTATAGATCATATAATAGCTGATAAAAAAATTCTTTGGTGTCATAACGATTACAACAAATTGCCATATGTTGCAAGCTTCGACAATTCTTATTATGAAAAAGCCGATAAAATATGTACTATATCCGACATCTGTAAGAATGTGCTGATTGATAATTTTCCGAAAGAGAAAGAGAAAATTACTGTTGTAGAAAACATATCTTCTTCAAGACTCATAAAGCAGCAGGCTGATATGCTTCCACAATCTGTAAAATTATCAGATGAATTCTTCAATGACAAATCTTTCAAAATTATATCAATTGGTCGTCTTTCAGAGCAAAAAGGTTTTGATTATGCCATTGATTCTGCGAAACTATTGAAGCAAAATAACATAGACTTTCATTGGTATATTATTGGAGAAGGTCCATTGCGTGAAAAATTGGAGAAGCAGATTAATGAAAATGGATTGGATGGAATAGTAAAATTAATTGGTTTACGAGCGAATCCATATCCTTATATTAAGAATGCTGATATATTTGTTATGACATCACGCTATGAAGGAAAAAGTATAGCTTTAGATGAGGCAAAAATTCTATGTAAGCCTATAGTTGTAACGAAATACCCTACAGTTTTTGATTCGATAACAGATGGAGTTAATGGCAAATTGGTAGATTTAAGCCCACAACATATTGCAGAAGGTATTAAGATACTGTATGAAAATACATGTCTTAGAAACATGTTTATGGAGAATCTCTCTAAAGAGCAGTGTGGAAATGAAAAGTATGTAATAAATCATTTTTTAACTTTAATTAAGTAATAGAAATTGACAGAAATGAACATTAAAAACATATATGCATGTGATTTAAAAAGATATGAGAATGAAATCGGGGGGGTAAGAAACATTCACTTCAACTCCGTTGGCTGAAATCTTTTAGAATGTGTAAGATGTATAGGCATAAGAATCCTTTAATGTATTTATATTGGAGAACGGTCTATCGAAAACTGAGTAAAATTACGCATATTCAGATTTCATGGACAACAAGTATTGGTGCAGGATTTTATATTGCCCATTATGGTCGTATAATTATCAATCCTAAAGCAATAATAGGAAACAATGTCAATATTTCAACAGGTGTCATAATTGGTCAAGAAAATAGAGGAAAAAGAAAAGGAGTTCCAATAATCGGTAACGAAGTATGGATTGGGGCAAATGCTGTTATTGTTGGAAATATTAGAATTGGTTCTGATGTACTAATAGCTCCAAATTCATATGTCAATTGTGATGTTCCTGACCATTCCGTTGTCTTAGGTAATCCATGTCAAATAAGACATAAACTAAATGCAACAGAATCTTATGTTGAAAATAAAGTAACATTATAAATTAATAAAATTCCTATGAAAATCATAGAAATGATATACTTCCTGTCATCTGGCGGAGCTGAACGTTTTGTCGTTGATCTAAGCAATGAACTGGCTAGGAAAGGTCATGATGTAACAATTATGACATTGAAAGATGACAGTAAAGATTCAAAAAATAGAAAATTCTATTGTGGAGAAATTGCCGATAATGTAAAGTATATGAATTTGGGGCTGCCTGATGGAAATTCTTTGTCTATTCAAATGAAAGTCTATCAAGCTATCAAAAAAATAGATCCTAATATCGTACATCTGCATTTGGTTAATACTCCATTGTATGCCTTTTATGCAATTATGTGTCTTCACAAGAAAATAAAGTTTGTGGAGACAATGCACAATAGTATTTCAACTAATTATAATGGAATCGTTAGACGCATGCTGTTTTCAACTATCGGCAAAATGAAATGGCTTCAGTTCGTCTGTCTTTCTCAAACAAATTTTGAAGAAATGAAAGTAATGCATCCATATTGTCGTGCAACAAAGATTGTTAATGGACGTGCTCCGCAGAATACAACATTAAGGATTAGCGAAGTGCAGAAAGAGATGTCAACTTTACGTTCTTCTGAAGACTCATTGCTCTTGTTGAATATAGCCAGATGCAATAAACAGAAGAATCACAAACGACTTATTCAAGCTGTAAATGAACTGAATGTAGAAGGTCGTAATGTGGATGTTGCCATTATTGGTGCTGGTTTTGATGATACAAAGTTAGGCAAAGAACTTAAAACTCTGGCAAGTGAACATATTCATTTCTTGGGAACTCGAAAGAATATTGCAGACTATTTGATGTCTGCCGATGCCTTCTGTCTTTCTTCCGACCATGAGGGAATGCCGATTACCTTGATAGAAGCAATTCTATGTGGAACACCTGTAATCAGTACTCCTGTTTGTGGGTGTATTGATGCAATACAGGATGGCAGAAATGGTGTATTAGCCAAAGATTTCTCTGTTGAGGAATATAAAAAAGCGATATGTCGGTTCAGAGAATATAAAAAAAGCATTAAACAAAATATAGACAAAAGTAAGGACAATAGTGAATACACAATATCAGTGTGTGCAGAAAAATATGCAGAACTATTTGGAACATAATAATGACACAAAACTAATAACAATTCAAGTTCAATTACTTCGATACGATCAAATAAGAGGATGAAAAAACTTATCCTTCTTTCATGAGGTGATGAAATCGAGAGAATAATAATAACAAATATCGTAATAATAAAAATTAAATTAATATGGAACGTAATGCTATCATTCTTGCTGCAGGCAAGTCAACTCGCTTTGCTCCATTTACATACGAGCGTCCGAAAGGATTGTTTAGAGTAAAAGGAGAATATCTGATAGAACGTCAGATAAAGCAATTAAAAGAAGCTGGAATCAAAGACATTTATATAGTCGTGGGATATATGAAGGAGAAATTTTTCTTCTTGGAACAAAAATATCCAGAGGTACACTTGTTGGTAAACAACAAGTTTGGAGTGAAGGGCAATCTATACTCGTTGTATGTCGCTAAAGACTACTTAGGTAGTACCTATCTATCGTATGCTGATTATTATTTTGAAAATAATCCTTTCCTTGGTGATAATAGCGAGGATATCTCCTATCATGCATGTATCTATCGCTCACATAAGTTCAATGAATTTTCTGTACAGTATTCAGATGCCAATGTAATTACCCATGTGGATTTAGGTGGAAGTTACCAAATGGCAATGGTTGGTCATGCTTATTTCAACGAAGGTTTTTCTAAATGTTTTGTAAGTTTGCTCGAAAATGAAATCAATGATTTTCGTGTAAATTCACTTTTCTGGGAGGAATATTATGAGCGACATATTCAAGACTTGACGCTCTACATGAAACCTTTTAAAGAAAATGAAATCTTTGAGTTCAACACAATAGACGATTTACGTCAATTTGACTCGGACTTTCTCTATAATGTAGATAGTGAGATTATTTCAAATATCTGTAACACGCTGAAATGCAATCCAAATAACATTACAGATATCAATGTCATTAATGCTGGGTTGACGAATGTTTCTTTCCGCTTTAACGTAGATGGAATACAATATGTGTATCGACATCCTGGAGGTACTGCTGGTAATCTGATAAATAGAAAGACTGAGATGTTTGCCCAAATGACAGCAAAGGATTTGCAAGTGGATAAATCTGTCATTACAATGACATTGGAAGGATGGAAACTTTCATATTGTGTACAGGACTTGGTGGAATGCGACTTTCGCAAGCATGAAGACCAAATGCTAAAAGGTATGGATTATCTTCGCAAAATACACGCAGTAGAAGTTCCTATGGATGGCAGTGTAAAGATATTTGATGATTTTGATGAGGGATTGAAACTCATGAAAATTGCCTCTGCCACAAAAGGAAATCTTTTGGTTGAGTTTGCTGACGAAGTTGATAAGGCAAAGAAACTGGATTCTTATCTGAAAGAGGATGCAAAGAGAATGGGAATAAAACCCGTTTGTTGTCACAATGATACATACGAACCGAATTTCCTGGCAACAGCCGATGGTGATTTATATTTGATTGATTGGGAATATGCAGGAATAAACGATCCTGCAAACGACTTGGCTTGTTTTTTCAGCCGCTATGAATATAGCGATGAGGATATCAATAAATATATCAAGGCTTATTTCCAACGTGAACCTACTGCTGATGAATATCGACATTGGCGAGCATATATCGCACTATGTGCGTTCTATTGGATTTGTTGGGGATTGTACAAGGGCAGTGTCGGCGATGACGATGGCTTCTTCTTCCTTCCCGCCTATAGAAACTTCCATAGATTTATAGACGAAGCCTTGGCTTCATACGAAAAATAAGAAACAATGAATACAGCAATAATTTTAGCAGGTGGCGTAGGCTCTCGTGTTGGAGCTAACGTACCCAAGCAATTCATAGAGGTGATGGGTAAGCCTGTTTTGGTTTATACCATTGAAATTTATCAGCAACATCCTGAAGTAGATGCAATAGAAGTGGTATGTCATGCTAAGTATATTGATTATTTGCATGAATTGGTTGACAAATACAACTTGACAAAAGTTCGTTGGATAGCCAATGGTGGCGAGACCTTTCAAGAGTCATGCTTGAACGGCATCAATTTCTTGGAGGATAAACTATCTGATGATGATATGATAATGATTCATTATGGTGCAGCACCATTTACTTCGCAAAAAACATTAACAGATGCCATTCGTGTATGTAAGGAGAAGGGCAATGCTGTGAGTGGTATTCCTTGCTTTCAATTGTTGGGGACAAGAGACAAGGGAGAAGTTAGTGAGAAATGGGTGGACAGAGATAAGTTCATTCAGATAACTTGTCCATACGCTTTTAATTATGGTTTCGTTAAGAATCTGTATAAGGAAGCTATAGAAAAGGGACTTCTTGACAAGGTGGAACCGCATACTACAACATTGATGCAGTATATGGGCTATAAGTTGTATTTGAGTTATGGAGACCAGACTAACATCAAGATTACAACTAAGGAGGATATACAGATGTTCAAAGGATATATACTTGCAAAATAGATTGGGATATGAAAGAATTGACAATGAAAGAAATGCAGCAAGTAGCATTTAATATTTTGAAACAAGTTGCTGCGATATGTGAGAAGAATGGATTTCGATACACTTTGGCATACGGCACATTGATCGGAGCTATCCGTCACAAAGGCTTCATTCCTTGGGATGATGACATAGACATCATGATGCCTCGTCCTGATTATGAAAAATTTATGCGTTACTGTCATGAACATTCTCAAGAACTTGGCAATTTGCAATTGTTCAATATGGATGTTTGCAAGGATTATCCTTATATGATAACTCGTGTCAGTGATTCTAACACCATATTAGAAGTGGAAAATGAGAAGCCATATGGAATAGGTGTGTTTATAGACATTTATGTGTTGGATGGTGCAGGAAAGACTAAAGAAGAGGCAATAAAGAAAATAAATGAAACCAAAATGTTTCCTTCCCTTATTTTCTACTCTACCCGCAAACATTATTCCGCCAAGAATACAGTTGGCTTAAAGAAAAAGTTGATGAAGTTTCCTGGCTTTTTTGTAGCAAAACTTATTGGCAAGCGTAAGTTGGTTAAAATACTTTTGAACAAAGTTGATAAAAACAAGTATGAAGAAAGTGCTTACGCTGCTTGTTTACTATGGTCAACTTATAAGCAAAAAGAGATTTTGCCAAAGAGTATGTTTGATGAATATACAGATGTGACGTTTGAGGGTTGTTCTTTTAAGTCTGTAAAAGACTATGAGGGCTATCTTCGTAATTTCTATGGAAATTATATGAAATTACCACCTGTGGAGAAACGTATAGCACACCATTTCTTTAAAGCATATAAAAAATAATGGGAGCAAAGCAACTTTTTAATAAAGCAGGTGGCTGGAAAACCATAATAAACTACACCAAGGCTGGTGTATTTCCTTATATGGTCGCTCAAATATTGTTGACAGGTAAGTCAACAACGGCCTTAGAATTAATGCGCAATGGTATTCAACTGAAGATAAAGCAAAAGCTTTGGAAACACTATATTGGAGTATTGAGAAATTTTGATGCCAACTATAGTAAGGAAGAATATCCGATGCAAAAGAGTAACAAGGTTTGGGTGTGCTGGATGCAGGGCATGGAACAGGCACCAGCCTTGGTACAACGATGCTATCGTTCTCTACAGGAGAATATAAAAGACAAAGAAATCATACTCCTTACAGAAAAGAATCTTGGGCAGTATGTAAAAATACCAGATTTCATTATGAATAAATTTCATAAGGGTATTATTACAAGAACGCATTTTTCTGATATACTCCGATTGGAACTATTGATCCAGAATGGAGGAACATGGATAGATGCTACGGTATTTTGCTCAGATGGTGACATTCCGAAATATATGATGGAAGATGAGTTCTTCATTTTCCAAAAAGTTAAACCTGGCAGTGATGGCAGCGCTATCAATATGTCGAGTTGGTTTATGTCGGCATGGAGCAACCATAAGTTCTTACTAGCCACCCGTGAGCTGCTTTATGCTTACTGGCAGAAGAACGACCGTATGATAGACTATTTTTTGCTTCATCTGTTCATGATGATAGTAAAGGACTATTATATAGAAGAGTGGAAACAAATAATACCTTATCCAAACTCTTTGCCTCATGTTTTGCAACTGATGCAGTTTGAAAAGTTTGACCATAGACGATGGGACGCAGCTTGTAAGGCAAGTCCTTTCCATAAACTGACTTACAAAGTAAAGGAAGAAGATACTCTGAAAGAAAGTACATATTATAAACATATTATGGAGAGTTAGTAATATTGCTTGCTCGCGAATTCATCTTTGCTTTCGGTGATTTCGGGGATGATACAGAAGAGTTGCTTCAAACGTGAGTGAGGTTGTAAGAAGCTTTGGTATGTTTGAAATGACCTTTAGAAAGCTTAAGTAGAACATAAAATAAAAAAAATGAAAGTTGCAATTGTTGGTATCCAGGGACTACCTAATCAGTATGGCGGTTTTGAGACGCTATCAGAGTTTTTGGTAAAATATCTTGGACGTAAGGTAGAATTTACAGTTTATTGCTCTGAGGTTGACCAAAAGGGAAAACCTTTGGAATATAAAGGAGCAAAATTGAAGTATTACAATATCACTTCACATGGTGGAAAGGGAATACTCTTTGATTGTATCAGTTTGGTGGATGCTGTTAGAGGGGATTTTGATGTCATTGTTATTCTGGGATTTGGTCCTGGTTTTGTAATGCCATTTCTTTCAAAGAAAACAAAGGATAAGATTATCCTTAATTTTGGAGGATTGGATTGGAAGCGAGATAAGTGGAGTAAGAAAGCACAACAAGTAATTAAAACTTGTGAAAAACTATTGGTTAGAAACTCTAAAATTGTTGTCTCAGATAACTCGAAAATCCAAGACTATGTTACAGAATCTTATCACAAACCATCAGAGTTGATAGCATATGGTGGTGATCAAGCTCATAGACTGCCTGTTACAGAAGAGTTAGTTTCCAAGTATCCTTTTTTGAAAGCGAAATATGCTTTTGAAGTTGCAAGAATACAGAGCGACAATAACATAGAGATGTTGATGCAAGCCTTTATGAAGGCTGATAAATATCCTCTTGTATTAGTTGGTAACTGGAATTCTACTGAATATGGTAGAAGTATTAAGGCAAAGTATGAACATGAGAAAAACTTGATTTTGTTAGATGCAATTTATGATAAAAGCATATTGGATGTACTTCGTACCAATTGCTATGTTTATGTGCATGGCCATTCGGCAGGTGGTACAAATCCTTCACTATGTGAGGCTATGTATCTGGGACTTCCTATCTTGGCTTTTTCTAATGGCTACAATCAAGGGACTACTCATAACGAGGCGGTTTATTTTAAAGATGCAGACGAATTGGCAAGAATCATTTGTGAGATTACTCCAAATCAATTATCTGCAATGCAACCAAAATTGAAAGCGGTGGCAGATGCTTGTTATCGTTGGGAATTTATTGCTGAAGAATATTATAAACTTTTTGAAAAAATTGCAAATCGCAATTAATATCTTTAAAAATTAAAAAAATAAATTATGGTAAAAGTCGCAATTATTGGACTCGGCAAGATGGGTATGTCCCACTGTGCCATCCTAGGTGCACACCCAGACGTGGAACTCGTCGGAATGTGTGACCCTGACAGTTTGTTACAGTCTGCTTTCAAGAAACTAACAAAGATTGCTTGTTATACAGACTACAAGAAAATGATAAATGAAACCAAGCCTGATGCTGTATATGTAGTTACTCCTACTAAGCTGCACGAGGAAATGGTGGTTTATGCTTTGGAACATGGATGTCACGTATTCTGTGAAAAGCCTTTTTCTCTTACTGAGAAAGACGGTCAAATCATGGTGGAAGCTGCCAAGAAGTATGGCAAGGTAAACCAGGTGGGTTATCACAACCGTTTTATCGGTACATTTGTGGAGGCCAAGCGTTTGATGGATGCTGGTGTTATAGGCAAGCCTTTCCATTTTATGGGCGAGGCTTATGGCCCTGTTGTTTTGAAGCGAAAGGGCGGTACATGGCGAAGTGACAAGAAAGCCGGTGGTGGCTGCGTTATGGATTATGCTGCTCATGTGTTGAACCTTATCAATTACATCTGCGATTCTCCTATCGTAAAGGTTGCAGGTACAAGCATGCCTTCTATCTTCTCGGCAGAAGTGGACGATGCCGTTTATTCTACTCTGACGTTGGAGAATGGACTGAAAGGTCAGTTGAGCGTATGCTGGAGTGATGACACTGTTCGAAAGATGACAACATCGCTGAAAATAGAGGGTGATGGTGGTAAAATCTTTGTGGATGCTACAACATTGAAAGTATATGTGAAGGAGGATAATCCGAAGGAAGGATTGGTAAAGGGTTGGAATGAAAAGCATATTCCAGAATTGGCTCCTATTGTATTCTTTAACCTTCGTGGTGAGGAATATAGTGAGGAAACCGATAAGTTTATCAAGTGTATTAAGGAAAATAAGATGAGCGACCGCAATTCATTTGAGGAAGCTTACAAGACAGATCAGATTATTAACGCATTAATGGAGGACGCTCAAAATGGATAAAGTAATATTAGGAGATAACCAGTTTTTTGCCGTGAACCATCTCTCGGATGAGAGAAGTCGTGCTCAGGCAGTTCGTTTCAAGGAGGATCAGTCTATCCTTGATGTATTGGATACAGCTATGGATTGTGGAGTCAACACATTTATGTGTACAACTCATGATCGTATAGCTAACATCATCACTTTGATGAAGAAAAATCCAGAGAAGTACAAGGATTTTAAATTTCATCCTTGTATGCCATATGCTCATAAGTATGCTAATGCTGTGACAGAATTAGGAATTGTGGGTACATTAAAGGCTTACATCCCTGGTAATATCTTGGCTGTAGCTTCAAAGGCTGGTATCGCATATATGCGTAAGGATTTTCCAGCCTTGATGGAATTGCTTGTTGATGCAGAGATGAAGATGTTTGAGGGAATGAATACTCCAGTCATCTTCCTTCAAAATGTCATTGTGGATTTACTGATGGGATTGGGCATGGATGAGATATTTGTTCGTTATGCTCAGTACATCAAGAAAAAATACAATGCAGAGCCTGGTTTCATTACAATGAATATGCCAAGAATGGTTGATTTGTGTGAGCGTTTGGGTATTGAGAATCCAATCATTTGTTCTTCTATCAATAAAATTGGTTTCCGTATGAGCGGAAGCATTGAGGAATATGAGGAATATCTGCGTTCAGACAAAAAGTTCCGTCCTATTGCTATGCAATGTTTGGCTGCTGGTGCATTGAAGCCTCAGGAAGCTATGGAATATGTATGCCAGTTCCCAAAAATAGAGTCAGTTTTGTTTGGAGCTTCAAGCCGTGCTCATATTCAGCAAAATAAAGAATTGATAGAAACTTTGAGCGCACAGGCTTTGGCTAAGTAATCGCTTATAAATTTTTGCTTGTGAATCAATCATATAAATTACTTTTTTTACTTCTCCGTGCTGCACTTCTGGAGGAGAAGATTGATGCTTCGAAATTTGTTGAGGCAGATTGGAAGCAGATTTTTTATCTTTCAGACATACAGACCGTATCATCATTGGTATTGGATGGTATAGGTATGTTGTCTCATTCTGTCTTGCAGATTCCCTTTGATAAGAAGATGATGCTTTTTACCAAGATGCAGAGAATGGAGCAGATAAACACTCTTCATCGTTGTGTTATTGTCAAAATAGATAAGGCTTTGAAGGCTGAGGGTATTCAAGCAGTTTTTATGAAGGGGCAGACGGTGGCTTTGCGCTATCCGAATCCTTTGCATAGAACGCCTGGAGATATAGACTTTGTTGTTGCTCCAGAGGACTTTGACAGAACAATGGCTGTGATGGAGAAGATAGGAAAAGTGGATAATGGGTTGATTCATGAGCATCATGGTATGGCGTGGGTGGACGGCGTAGTAGTGGAGCCTCACTATAAGGTTCATAACTATCAGCGTCCATCCACTGACCAAGCTATGCAAGAGTTGTTTTCTTCAGTATTTCCATCTAGGCTGTCTTCTGCTAATATGGATGGATATGAGGTTCCTGTTTTTTCTCCAACCTTTGAGAGCGTCTTCTTGATTTCCCACATGGTGAATCATGTGTATGAAGAAGGACTTGGTTTGCGTCAGGTGATAGATTATGCTATGTTCTTGAATAGTTGCGCAGATAAGATAGACTGGATTCTGCATCATGAATGGCTATATCGGATGCACATGGAGAGGGCATGGAGGATCTTTACCTGTATCTGTGTAGAATATTTAGGTTTGTCATTACCGTCACAAGTGGAACCATTTTCTTATAACGAAAGGAAATGGGCTGCAGCGTTGGTGGAAGACATCATGAGAGTGGGTAACTTTGGCAGAGGTGAATATGTATTTCAACATCGTGGGCTGATAGATGCCTGGAAGAACTACTGCTGGGTGGTGAAGAGATGTATTCGTCTTGGATTTGTCTGTCCAAGCGAGGCAAGATGGTGGATGATTTCTAAGGTGAAACGTTTCTTCTGGAAAAAGAAAATAGAGAAAGGAATGAAAGGATGAAAAAGATATTTGTAATGGTAAAGGAGAGTTTGCAATACATTGGAATTATTGTGATTGCCTTGCTTTCCGGATTGTTCTTGGTTATTAAAATGGCAGTAACAGAGGCAAAAGAAGAAACAAGGGATATTGAGAGGGCAAGTAAAATGTAACAGATTTATTCTCCCATTTTTAGAGGTACTTTTCGGGGATGGGGCTTAGTAGCTCGTTTTATAATAACAATCAAAAACTTACAAGCTTATGAATGACGGAAGATATTCTACCTTCATCGACATGAAGAAGATGAAGGAAAATGGTTTGATATGCGATGAGAAAGCATTGATACACCAAAGGCAGATTGACGAGATTTGCAGAATCATTAAAGAGAGGATGGAATATGGAGAATATAACCCATCCCAAAAGATTAAGTCGGAGAATGATGTCATCTCCATCTTTGCAAGACGAGGTGCTGGTAAGACAACTTTCGTAAAGTCTTTGAAGAAGTTGATTCGCGAGCATGTAAACCAAGGCGAGTATCATGGAATCGACTGTAGTAAGCTCGTTGTCATAGATGTGATTGAACCTAACCAGATTCAGAAAAAGGAGAATTTTATGATTCGCTTCCTGGCTTCCATCCACGGCAAGTTTTTATATTTGATGGAAGACAATAACGAGAATGATAAAAGACGTTTTGATGAAGCTACAACTGCCTTGTATGAGGCTCTGCCTATCATTGATGGCGTTGGAAAGTTGGGTATGTATGCAGATTGGACGGATGCGGATTATGTGGCAGATAACTTTGTGAACCTTGCCATGAAGGCAAAGGACTTGGAACGACGATTCCATGAGTATATCAATGTGGCACTGAGTATTCTTAAAAAGAAGTCTCTGTTGTTTATCCTTGACGACTGCGATGTGAACATCGAAAAGACATTTGAGATATTGGAGACTATCCGTCTTTATTTCACCTCGCCACAGATTATTGTCGTGATGACTGGTGATGCCAATCTCTATGGTATGACAATCAGGCAGAATTATTGGAAGTTTTTCGAAAAAGACTTTCTGGAGAAGGAATGTGTGAACTCAGCTTCCGCCGACCGTAAACGGGCAGCCTATCGTAAGATGGTAAACCGCTTGGAAACTCAGTATCTCCAAAAGATGATAAAGCCTGAATATCGCATACTTTTGGATAATGTGTATGAAAAGTATCGTTATAACAGAATCATTACCAATCAAGGAAAAGATAAGAATAAGGCTGAACCATACTCTGTGACAATACGTTTCTCCAATGGTGCGACCCAAGACTTGAGGGTAATCTATGAGGATATTTTCTCATATTTGGATGTCATCAGCATGGATGAGACGGACAAGGCTATCTTTGTAAATCATGTTCTTAGACAGCCTTTCAGAAACCAATATAGATTACTTTCTGTATATGATGACTTCTTAAGTGACAACTCCCAGCTATCGGATGAAGAGAAAAAGATAGCTTTGACGGATAAGCTGCTGAAAGTGTTTGAGGTGTATATCAATCAATATGCAGCAGACAACAAGCACCTAATGACAAAGACATCCATGTATGCAGGATGGATTATGAAATTCTTGATAGACAACAAGATTGTGGCTACAGGCAGTCACATGATGCCCAATATGGAGGATGACAGCTTGAACAATGCCATATTGGCTTTATGTACATCATGTACTCGCCAGATTCATACAAATCCATCCATAGCCTTTGATTTTCTGGTCCGTGTGTCTTTTATCCGTCAGGTACTCCTTTCTTTGGGAGAAGATGGCTCAAAGTTGAATGACTTTGCCCACATATACTATGATTCTGGTATCAGTAAACTATTGGGTAATGTGTTGGCATACGTCAATGCAGAGATGAATATGATACCAAGTATCCGACCTGAGAGCAATTTGCAGAATACAATGGCGGGTGTATTTGCTATAAATAAAGACCTGGTTCTCCAAAATGGTGTTAAGGGATTGTTGACAAGATTGATTCAGTTAAGAACCATTTCTTCTGATATGTCTGAAACAAAATTTTGTTCGATTTATCGCCTGTTTGCAGCTATAGCGGAGATATTGAGAGTGACGGAAAATATCAATGTAGAAGAAGATGAGAATGGAGAGAAACGTAAGGCAGTTATTAAAGCCAAGTTGCAGCATTTGGCCCAAATACATACGTATATTGAACCAAATGACTTGAAGCCTGGCAATAAATTGAGAAACAAAGTTGGAACTCAGATAAATTTTAATATTGAGGATGCTTCTACGGCAATTGATGATTATGTGGAAATGCTTTGGCAATGGATTTCGGACTATAGTCAAGTGGATAGGTTGACACCTTATAACTTGGATAGAATCTTTACGAGAATGTACTATACTCTTAATGACATTACACCAAATGGTACTGTCAATGAGAGTGCTGAAATGAGAGAATATTTTTCCAACTATATTCTTGCATTCTGGAATGCTTGTATCGTAGAAGACTGCATTGTTAATGGAGAGGTTAAGGGTATAGAACTGGGCCATGATGGTAAAATTGTAGATATATTCATGTACAACTATTGGAAAAGATTCTTGGAAAATCATCAAGAAAAGAACTCTTTTGCCAAATGGATGATTTCTTGCCCTTTGCTGCAAAGTTATGTAGCAGGACGTGTTCTTGATTTTGTGAACAAAGAAGATGTTACGGAAGCGGTGGTCAAAGAATATGTTGAGATTAACCAACTTGACTTTTTGTTGAATCAACAAATGGCCTTAGCTGAGCAAAAGGTTACTCTTGAGGCGAATAAAAAGGAGAACTTTAAAAATCAAATTGTTTTAAAGGCTGAGCGTGATAATTTAGATAATCTTTTTGATAAAGAGGTAGAAATTCAGAATATAACCAATGAACTGGCAAAGAAATCTGTTCCTTTAACAAAAAGAGGGAAATTAGCACAACAATTAAGTGATTTGCGCAAGGAAAAGAGAAGTTTTGAGGATTTGGCTTTTGAAGACGAGGATACAATCGCAGAAAAACTACGTTCCTTGAAATTCTCACAGCGTATTATTCTTAGTGAGTTGTCAAGACTGAATCGTAAGGATACGGAAATATCAGAACAAATTAATGCGTTGAAAAACAACTCGCCAAAATCATTCCAAGATGTCAATCAAGCTGAGGATTATCCTTTCTCTGTGATTTTAGAATTTTCAAAATAAGTATATCATGAGACTCCCATTTACAGCATATCTCCTTAATGATGAGTGGACATTAATAGCCTACGAGCATGGTGAGCAAACATCGATGGCTGATATACTCCGACGGCTCTATATGCTTGGCAAGGCTAAGGATGTGTACCAACCTGATTATTGCTTTGAAGGTTCCTTTGAGGAGGAAATGCGAGAGTTGGGTTGTAATGACGAGTGTTGCCTATCGCAATTCATTGTCAAATCGTTGAAATACTTGGCGAAGCGTTACTTGACGTACTTGAAAGGTAACCTGTACGTAAAGAAAGATATGCTTGACGAATGGATGGAGGTGGTAAGAGTGTTTCCGCCCTTGTTGATAGAGGCTGCTTTCTTTTTGGATGATTCGGAGTTTGAAAAGGATGAGTGTAAGTTCTTTCGTGAAGTACTGAAGAGTAACTTTGCTTCCACTGCAACCAAACGCCCATACAACCGCAACCTTGAAAAGATGGTGGCGGACGAACAAGGATTGATAGACCTGCATATCCATATCAATGGTACCGCTGAGACTGATTATATCTGGTGGACGCAAATAGGCAATGTGGAGAAATGGATATTTTCATTCAAGTCTGCCTGGAACAAGTATTTCGTGAGGATGCAGAGGGAACAGTTGACAACCGTGCCACTGAATGACTTTGTGAACAGGATACGGGCAGGAAAGAAACTGTTGAATTCTATCATTCATACGATTCCCAAATATTCCAAGGGAAAAATTCCTCTTTCTTTTCCATACGAATATTGGCATTCTTCATACGGGAAAAAAGACAATCCGCAGTTGGCGATCGGGGCATATTTCTATTTGAAAGTTCTCAAACTGATGGATGCTGGAGAATTGGATGGGAAGACTGTGAAGAGCTTTCACCATCTCATCCTGATTCTTGGCAGTATTCACAAGATGATGGTGCAACAGGAATGGCAAAAGGGATTCAAGCAGTTCCAAATGGTGACAGAAAACGGATTCAGGTGGCGACATGAGGAAAAGAATATAGAAAGCCGCCTAAGACAACTAAGCTACGACAATGACTTTCTGTTTCTGAAGCATATCGAGGGACGATTTTCAACAAAGGGTACACTCTATGAAAATCTAGCTTTAGTGCAAGGTATCATAAAAGGATATGAGAGTTACAAGACAAGGTTGGTGGATAAGTTCGGCAAAGACTTTGCTCCCAAATTTCAACTGGTGGCTCACTTTATCAAGCAGAAAGATACAAAACCAACTGACAGGCAGATAAGACACCGGGAGTTACGTAAAGGTATTCGAAGAAAAGGTCATGCACTCTATTTGATGATGCTATATGCTTCATACAAGAAAATCAAAGAGTGTGAGGTTGTGGGCATTGATGCCGCTGCCAATGAGATGGATGCCGGACCAGAGGTGTTTGCACCGACCTTTCATTGGCTTCGCAAGAAATGGAGAGAAAGGAAGAAAGACATTCAGATTACTTTTCATGCAGGTGAGGACTTCGTACATTTGTTGAGCGGTCTTCGTATGATGGTGGAAGCTGTGGATTTCTTGGATATGGAACAAGGAGACCGCATCGGTCATGGTACGGCGGCAGGAATAGAACCTTTGCTCTGGATGAACCGTATGGGAAAGACGGTGAAAATGAGAAAGGGTGAATGGTTGGACGATTTGATTGTTGCCTACCACTTGATTTCCTGCAACGAAAACAAATATAACGACTTGATACAGTTGCTGCCCAAACTTCATAATCAGATTGTGGATTTGCATAAGGAAATCTATGGCACATTCAATAGCATCAAGGAGATGACGGATGCCTGGGCTTTCAGAAAATATGATGGTGACATTCTTCGTGGCTACACCCATATAGATAAGTTTGACTTTGCAGAGATGGAAAAAGTGACGAGAATGTTCGAGGACAATACGGCTGCAAAGAGACTTTACCGGAAGTATCATTTCGATACGAAAGTGAAGACAGAATATAACAAGCTTTGCGACGTGGATATAGAGAAAGGACTTTTTACTGCGGAAAACCTGTATCATATTCAAAAGCTGGTGCTTAACAAGATTGCTATGAAAGGTGTCGCCTTGGAAGTCCTGTTGACGAGCAATACGGCTATCAGTTTTTATCGTGAAAGCAAAGAGCATCATTTGGAAAAATGGCTTGGTGATGATCTTGATGAGGAAGGTATGTTGACACCACCGATAGTTGTGGGAAGTGACGATCCTGGTATTTTCATGACGAACATCTATATTGAGTATGCCCGTATTGCAACCTATCTGGAGCAAAAGGGATATGGCTATACGGAACGTATGCATATTCTTGAGGATTTGATCAAGAATGGCGAATACTTTAAATTTGGAGGTTGAGATATGACGGTAGCGAATCTGAGCGTTATAGTTGCTGGCTATGCAATATATCTGAATGTAAGGGATTTGCATGGCATATTTACCTTATATTGTCAGCAGACTAAAGAACATTTTGTTTTTTTGTCAGAATCAATGACTAATTCTCGCTTGTTCTATTTCCGGTATGATAAGAAAAACTATGTGGCTGGGCGACATACTATCTTCTATGATTATGCCGATCATCAGCAATATCATATAGTTGGGATTTCAAGAAATTCTTTTGATATTATGAATGTTACAGAGAGGGAATTTGCTAATGTTAAGAAAAATGGTGAGAATTACAGAATTGTGGATTACAAGGAAAAGAAGGCTTACGATTTTGAACTGGTAAAAGGAGAATAGAAATAAGGCAATGGATTTTCAAAAACAATTTGATACAGTGACAGGGGCATTGAACATCTTTGATATGTCGTACTTGGTATCAGGGGCGACCATGTTAGGTGTTTTGGTATATGCGTTTCCTGGCTTGAAAGATTTTGTGTTTCATAAAGACCGGGTAACGGTATCTATAATAATCTGTATTGTTATAGCATACGTGTTGGGGATGATAAGTTGGATAGCTGGTAAGCAGTTCCGATATTGGATGATGAAGCACTTTGGGGATAAGAAAACGAATGATGAGGATTTTGAATCTAAATTTCAAGAAACTGCCCAGTGTTTTGACTTCCAAGGTGAGACTATCAAGAAGCTGATGAGAGATAATAATAGTGCAGCCTATTCCTATATGTGGATGAGATTGGATAATTCGCAAGACGAAGACTGCCGGAGTAGATTTGTATTTGCTTCTCGTTCTTGGGTGCTGAGAGCTATATATGAAGGATTGATTCCGCCAGTCTTTATTCTTGCAGCAACGATATTGGTCAAGTATTTCCCTGTGTGGAAAGGTTGGTGTAACACTTTCTGTCAATGGTTGGGTGGCTGGAGTGGTGTAGTGATTCCCTCGTGGGGAAAGAACGCCATAGTAGGTCTCCTAGGAGTGATCATAATGACCTCTATAGCATATATTATCGTGAAACTCTTGGCAAGAGAAGCCAGAAGATGTGCCAATACGCAGATAAGGGAGGTGATAGTGGCGTATTACCATTTTGTGGAGGAGAGTGAACAAGAAAGCCAGTTAGAGACAGAAAACGATGTTCTGCAAAACGCACACGTGACAGAAAATCGTCACTTGCATAACAATAATCCTTTGCAGAAAATTATAAATTGGTTAAAAAGAATATAATTATGAATACTATAATCCTATACATATCGGACATCCATTTTACTGGTAAAAGAGCAGAAAATGAAGGTGTTGTCATCAATGCCTTCATTCGTGATGCAAAAAAGCAACTTGAAGAGATTCCGCACAAAGACACATTTGTCTTTGTTGGTGGAGACTTGGTGCAGAAGGCTGATGATAAAGAATCATATGACAATTTTTGGAATGATGTGATAGTTCCACTTATGGCATTAGGTATCAAGAAAGAACATATCATTTGCGTTCCAGGAAATCACGACATCCAAAGAACAAGCATAGAGGAAAACAAAATCGTTTACTCTTCTATTGTCAGTCAAGACTTTACCGAATGTAAATTCAATGACTTGTTGGAAAGCGAGGCTCAGGCCAATTTGTTAACAAAGAAATTTGGGAATTACAAGAACTTTCTGAAAGAAAAGTTAGAATGTCCTCATTATAATTCCATTGGTTATCAGATAGAATTGAACGATGAATGGAGTATTTATTGTCTAAATTCTTCGCTGACTTCATTTGCTGGAATTGACGATTCAGACTATCCTTTGCTAAAGGATGACAAGGGAAGATTAAATATCGCGACAAGAGCATTGTATCAATGGGTAAATGTCAATTCCAAAAAGAAAATTCTGGTCTTACATCATCCATTCGAATTCCTAACGGAATGGGCAGCTTCTGAATTGAGAAAGATTGTGAAATTACATTTTGACTTGGTTCTGACTGGTCATACACATGAGCAAAATATCCTATGCAACAATAATAACTCAGACAGTTTCATCTGGTGTATGGCTCCACAGCTTTATACTGACAAAACTGACAAGTTGGGATATTGTATTATAGAGTTGAAAGATAATGCAGTTGATAAGATAACATATAGGGAATGGTTCTCCAGTCGCAACTCTTTCCGCAAGGGTATTGATTTCACAGAAGATGAAGATGGAGTTATCAAGTTTGACAGTCCTAAGACTTTTGTTACAGATCCAATTACGGTTAAGATGGAAGAGCGTTTTCGGGACACAATGAACGTATATGGAGACCAACCGCTTATCTGGATAGACCGTTTCTTCAGTTTGGAAAGATTCGACCGCTCTTACAGATTCAAAAAAGATAATCTGTATGATGAAACAGACATTATGGACACACCTAATAATCTCAAGATTATCACACCTGCACAATATGGATTAAGTTCGTTTGCATGGCACTTCATCCTTAAGCAATGGAAAGAGCGCAAAGAATTTTGCCTTTATATAGATGGTGGATTAATAAGAAAAGGTGCCGTGAGCAAAGTTATTGATGCTCAATTAAAGGCTTTTGATGTAAAAAGAGAGGATGTAAAGCGCATCATTATAGATAATTGGGTGATTTCCAACAAGGATGCCAAAACAATATTGACAAATATAACGCAAGACTATCCTCAAATACCGATTCTTATATTATGTCCTATGTTGGAAAAAACGTTGGTTGAGACTGAAAATGTAGCAACTTCTGAATTTGATTTTGCTATATTGTATATGGCTCCATTGCAAACAAGCCAAATCCGTTCCATGGTTGAGATATACAATAGGTACAAGCATATAGGTCAGAATGACATTGTGTTGAAAAGATTGGATGACGACATCCAAAACTTTAACATGCACCGCACGCCATTGAATTGCATCACCTTGTTGGAGGTATTCAGCAACTCTTTTGATGAGAATCCTGTAAATAGAACAGCTGTAATAGAAAAAGTATTGAGAATCATCTTTGACAACGAGGAGGTCCCACACTATAAATCTTTACCAGATGTAAAAGACTGCGAGTTTGCCCTTGGGTATTATTGTGAACAGATGATAAGAAAAGAAGAGTTTTACTTCAATGCCCAACAATTCAGTGATGAGCTATACGATTTTTGCCGTACTCAAAAAATAACAATAGACGTCAACTATCTTTTTGATTTATTGCTCAAAAATCATATAATTTGCCAGTATGAAACCAATTTGTATGGATTTCGGTTTGCTTACTGGGTATATTATTTTGCAGCAATGCGAATGTCTAAGAGTAAAGACTTTGCCCAATTTATATTAGACAAGGAAAATTATGCCCATTATCCTGAAGTTATCGAGTTTTATACAGGTAGTGATAGAACAAGAAACGATGCAGCAGACATAGTGAAGAGAGACATTGTTCGTATTTCAAAGACTGTGCATGAAAAAGTTGGTATGCCTGAAGGTATCAATCCTTTTTCTCGGCTACGACTTGAAACAACAGACGAACAAGTTAAGAAGGCAATCAAGCAGTTAGAGAATAATCTTCAAAAGACAAAGTTGCCTAATGAAATTAAAGACGCTGTTACAGATAACAACTATAATCCTTCTACACCTTTTCATCAAGCTGTTTATAAGGTATTTGAAAACTATTCAGTAAACTATTTGCGAGAAATGATAGGTATAGCCTCTAAGACATTGAGAAATAGTGATTATATAGAACCAGAGAAAAAAGTAGAACTCTTAACTGCAATAACAAACGCTTGGTTTGACATAATACGAGTAATATATTTAATGGCACCTGCTTTGGCTAAGGATGGAGTTGCCAGATACGATGGCTTTAGCCTAAAACTAACAGAAGGGTTTGAAAAACTTAAAGATGACCCTAAAAGACTGCTGTTAGCTATCATTGCGGCTATCCCTGAAAATTTGGTTCTTTGGTATAAAGACAACATCTATTCTTCAAAACTGGCTCAATTGATATTTGACAAAATTGCATCTGAGAGAAATTCTGTCATAAAGCACCTTTTGATTTGCATTATTATACATGAGCAACCAGACAGTTGGAATGATGTCGTAAGAAAATATATGTCAGAATTGGATAAACATTCTTTTTTCTTTGGGGATACTCTTGATACATTGAAAACAATGTACGCAAATGGTGTCATGTCCGAAGCTAATATTGCGAAAACAAAGGATTTAATACTCTTAGGTTATACAAAACTGGTCTCTAATGACAATAGAATGCATCCGGGAAACATGAGACATATAAACAAACAAGTTGCTCTGCCCAATAGAGAGGAAAGTGAGGAAGACTTGTAGAAAAATAATGTCTGCCATATCGAATTGAAAAGAAAAAAACTTATGAATCCAAACAACACCCAACACAAAACCTTCCTCTGGCATCTCGACTTCGAGCCATTCACCTGGCACACCTTCTACGGAGAGCAATGTCCGCCATTCGTTACCGAAGAAAACAAGGAGGCATGGCGACGCTATCTGACAAAAGTCATCAAGAAGCATCTGAAGGCAGAGGTGATGAATACACCAGAGTTCAGGGATATTGAACTCCAGATAAGAGAAGAAAAGCTGTTGCGCATCAAATGGGACGAGCAGAGAAAACGGTCTATGGAGAAGCAACGGTATCGCGCCAAGATGGAGCGACCGAGAATCAACTATATTCCGAAAGGGCTGAGCGTGGACTATGAAGAGGAATACTCCAAATATCTGATGCAGGAAGTAAGCTTTGAACCAAGAGATAATGATGACTTCATGGCTCAGCTGCGACTGTTGGAACGATGGCACAAGAAATCCATCCCACAGATATTGGAGAAGAACAGACCCGATGCAGCGTATGCCATCGCCATTGCGCTGTGCAAGCATATACCACTGCTCATCAACCGAGATGACATACAAGAACTGGTAGGCGAATACAAAAGACGTATCGGCAAACTGGTATTCGACAGCTATCAAGCCCTGGTGGAAGCTGTCAAGATATGGAACCACGAGGAGAAACGGCAGGAGGTATGTCGCTATATCAAAGAGACAGCAGGACAATACCCCAATCATCGAGGCATGAAGAAGAAGTTGATGGACTTGATGCCAGAGACACCATTTGAAGGAGAGCCGATGGTTGTGACTCGTGAGCCAAATGACATGGAGAAATCACTCCTGTAAATTATCAACTACAATAATAATGAAACAGAAACAATGGGAGAAGCACCAATAATTTTACCAGTGTTCACAACCAGTGTGCCTTTGGATTTTCCATCAGAAGGCACGTTTGCGTTCAATAAGAAAACCCATAAGCAGTTGGAAGTGACGGTGAGAATCAACGAACACCAGTACTTCAACATGAACTTCCTGAACCATGACGGATATATCATGGCATGCTGCCGATGGGCGCATGTGTTGGACTTTGCAGAAAATGGTTATGACCGTTACGAACAGATCATCAAAAAACATTTCCGGAAGAAATATCCTGTTATAAGCAGTCTGTATGGACAGCATACTGATACGGCTGAGGACATTCACATCTCCCCCATCGGCTTTGAGGGTAATCCCAAGGAATGGTATATCTCCATGCGCATCTATGGAGAAAAGTTCGATGACCTGCTGCATGGCAATCTGCTGATGAACGTGGCATTTGCCTCTGCCGTGGGTAATCTCTGTATGGCAAGCGTGGACGTGTTCAAGGAAATCATGAAGAGCGATGCCAAGCAGCCGAAGATATTGCTGAAGGAGTTGACTGGTATCGACGAGATAGACAAGAACTTTGACTTCGGCAATTATCTGGATGCCAGGAATCCAGAGACAGGCGAGATTATATCTACAGCGAGAGAAGACGGTAAGGCTTCGGGAGTGGAATTGCCTGAGGAAATAGAAATACCACAGAATATGGAGATGTACCCAGTAAGTACCTATTTATTTTTCTTCATGAAAACGCTGAAAGACATGGATTTCGTCATATTCAGTAATGCCTTGTATTTTGAAATCTATGGCATGATGAGGAAGTTGAAGGAATATGGTTTCTTTACAGACGAAAAGTTGGAAGAACTGGAGAAAACCGTTTCTATCTTGGGTGATAAGGTGATAGCTGGAGAAGATGCCGGTATTGAGCGACTGCGGATTACAAAATCTGTATATCTAATCACGTCGAAAATGCGTACACCATTGTTGGAAGAGAAATACCATGTCAAGGAGACAGAAGAAGGTAAGTTTGCCTTGGAACTGGATGGATATATCAAGAAACTGATATGGAGAAAATGGGATACCAACTATCTGGAAGAACGAATGAAGCAGGAGGATGAGGTTACGGCAAAGGTGGAGGCAGACCAAGCTCTTGTCAAGAAAAAGAGTGCAGAATGGAAAGCCATCATGGAAGGAATGTCGTTCAATGCCTTTCTGTTGTTCCACAGCAAGATGAATGAACTGATGAAGACCAAGAAGGCAACACTCGTCAAGTATGGTTTCCTGGCATCGGAAATGCTGGATAACCATAAACGCTATTGGGCTAGTTCCTACTATTGGCACAACAAGAAATATGATGAATATGAATATACGACGTTCAGAAAACAGACTGAAATCATCGTAACCATCTTCTATGAAGGTATTCTGAGAGGAACACAGTATGGCAATCATCCTAGAACGAAATATGCCTTGAAGATTCATAGCATCATCGAGGAATTGATGAATAAAGACTGGAGTAAAGTCAACGAGACTCTTAAATAATGAAGGAAATCAAGTTATTTGATTACCAAGAGGATATGAAGGGACGGATTGAGAAGGCGTTGCGCCTTCATCGGTCCGTGCTGGCACAAATGCCGACGGGAACTGGAAAAACGGTTCTACTCGTGCTCGGAACCGCTACGCTTTAAGGTTGGCGGACCAAAGCGGTCTGCGCCAGGTTGTGCGGGCTGGGACCGCCTGGGAGAGGGAAGTTTAAAGTTAATAGTTTATAGTTTACAGTTTATCTTGTGGTAATTTGCTGATAATTTGCAGATTTCTTGTAATTTTCTTGGTGGTTTCAAGAAAAAAGCGTAATTTTGGCGGCATCTAACATAAAATACAAAGGTATGGAAGGAAATAGATATAAAATAACAGAAGATAATGCTGCGGCTGGTATGGTTGCTGAGCCAACTCCGGTCGTAAGGTCTTCTTTGTCTGTTCAGGAAATGAGACATAGTCTTATGGATGCAATATATTCTTCTAAGGATATTGATAAATTATACACCTGCTTAGTTATTCTTAATGGTAAGCCGGTAAAAGAATATCGTAGTAAGTATCGTGCTAAGACGGATGCAGAACTTTCTGCAGAGCTGTCACAATTCCCATCTTGGGATGAAATGGAACATCCTGATTTGTCGAATATTGATTATCGACAGTATAAGCATAAGAAGTCGCCAAGAACAATTAAAGCAATATCAAAATGGCTGTAACTAGAGTGAATTTATGCCGTATTGATATCTACAAAAAATCATTATCCAGAATTCACAATACCAATTGAGGATTCTTGGTTAAATAAGCCCTTAAGTAAAAGCTCATTCTTTGTCACTCATATAATTGATCAGTTTAATGTTGATGAAGTGATGAGACGTAATAATACGTATTTAAAGGCTCGTTATTTTGATTATGTTGTTGATGAGATCATCAAGAATGTAATTGGGGGTAAAGAGGAATAATTGATTGGGGTACAATGAAGTTTCATTAGATAGGTAGATATTGGAGTGTAAGTATCGTAAACCACCAATACAGCGTAAGGTGGGGTAAATGAAAAATATTATCTTTGCAACCGTTTTAAAATTCACATAAAATGGAAACAAAGAATATTTTGAAAAGGTAATGCAGGACTACAACCAGAACTGAAAGGGACGAAGCCTGCGTAAGTATTGCAAAGATGAAGCAGTAGATCATGACTGGCTCATCCAGTACAAGAAGAACTATCGTCTTTTATTTCAAGGACTATTGCAAGGTGAAAATCTTGCACTATGATATAAATGGATGGATACTCTGCTTGAAATGGTTTACGGATGCTAAGTCCCTTAAGCCGGAGTTTGAGAAATGTAAAATAACCCATGAGTTGTCAAAGCAAACTTTGATACTTCTCATGTCAACGTTAATTCAGATAAAAATAAAGATATGAATGTACAAGATGAAATAGCTGCACTGGAGTCTGAGATAGCAGACACCTATGCTCGTATAGATAAGGTTAATGCTGAAGTAGAAGCCATTAAGCGAAAGACGATAGAGATTAGAAACCGTGTTTCCAAAATTGAAGAAGATGCGCAAAAGCAGATTTCTGACCCAAACTTCCCTGAGGCGGAGAAACAGCGAATCCTTGCGAAAATGCGAGTTCTTAAGAGTATGTAATAGTGGAGGGAAACTAATTGAAGAATGTGTGCCGATCATGCTGAGCAAATGTTAGGAGAGACACGCAAGGTTCTTGAGGTGAGCAACTCCTTTCGGACAGCCGAATCGACATGCACTACATAGCCATAGGGAGATGTTTCAGACATATCGCTATGGGAAGACGCAATTGGCTTCAGACAGGAAGTCACTTCTCGGCCCAGAATCTGGCATTCATGTTCGGGGTGTTGGAATGTTGCAAATTGAACAAAGTGAACTTTGGTGAGTACATTGAGGATATCCTTACTCGCATACTTTGTGGCGAGGAGGTTGATGCCTCGTTCCTACCATGTGACTATGTTCGCCGTTATGAAGATGGCAAGGATGCTGAGCTCTCTCAGCATGCCGCCTAAAGTTAAAGAATAAAAAATCGAAACTTTTTTCAAAAATACAGGTACAGCTAACCCACTGATAAATAGTGGGGACGCTGTATTGGTGGTTTACGTCAAGATGGGTAGGCTTGACTATGCCGACATGAAGGACTTAGTGTCTTAAAAATGAAATTTGCGGGCTTTGCAAAAAGCCCGCAAATAGGGGCGTTGTGATATTTTTGGACGCTTACACGCAATCTTTGCGTTAAAATAATCCAAGAAGTTTGGCGATGTGAGAGGAAAACTGTATCTTTGCATAAGATTGGAGGCATCTCAGCAATTAAAGCGAGCTTTATTGCGTTCGATTTGCACAATCTTTGCATATTCAAATACATTTTAAATGTTTAAAAGGAGAAGATTATGAAAGCAAAAACGTTAGCATTGAAAGAACCACAGTTAGTGGTTTCTGTATCAGACCCATCTTTGGTCAATAAACTAAAAAGTGCCATTCAAATGCTCAATGGAGTAAGTTCTATTTCGGTTTTGAAACCTAAGAAAACTGAATTGGAACTTGCAGAAGAGGATGTTGTTAAAGGTAGAATTACACAATGGAACTCTGTTGATGAAATGTTTGATACTATTCTTGGTAAGTGATGTATATTATATAACTTTATGAATAAGCAATTCTTCTCCAAATGTTCCATATCTTGCTGCAACCTATCATTTAAGAAACATTTTGGCATACGATAGAATACGAGTAGAGATTATGCCCTCTTATATGATTTGTTCCTGTTAAATCAAAAATTTATGTCTAATTTTTATTTCGTGGACAAGCTAATTCTGAATGGTCTTTAAGAACTTCGCTTGAAAGGTTGATAGAAAACCATCATGCAAAACCTTCACGTGACAAAGCTCTTTATATATCTACGAGTCTGAAATGATCAAAGAGTTTAAATGGAAATTTCCTAGTTATGAGAAAAATCTAATTCCTAAGGATGGTGAATTGATTGAATGGTTGTCTATCATGCAACATTTTGGTGCTCCAACTAGACTATTAGACTTTCCCTGTCCATGTATGTTGCTCTTTTTATGGCAATGGATAATTCCTTTTATGATAATTTTTCTATCTGGTGTATTTAGCGTTAGGTGTTTAAAACACATTAAGTATTTTATTTATCGCATAGCCCAATCAATGGGCTATGCTGATGAGTTTGCTACCTAAAGCAGTTTCTATACGAGCAATGGTTTGAGTAGTGAAGTTATGTCTGCCTGTTAGCCATTTGGAGATTTCTGAGTCTCGCTTGTTGAGTAATCGGGCGAAATCCTTTTGGGTGAGTCCTTTGGCTTTCAGAATCTCACTAATGCGCTCGGCAATACCAAAAGACAAATCGAACTCTGCCTTTTGCTCGGCAGGTATCGTAGCGAGGCAATCACGGAATAATTTGTTCTGTATCATACGCTTAAATTTCAAAGGTTGCACTTTCTATGTCTGTAATCATGGCATTATCAAAGAGAATCCTCGATTCGTTTCATAATCTCCTTGGTCGGAAGGCGATGGTTGGACTCCAGCAAGGCTTTAAGCTTGGTTATATATTCTTCCTTCGATAGGATATCATGGTGAAGAAGTTCGTCCATCACATAGATTATTCCCGAAACTTGAAGCCCATGCCGTTCTGCTATCACTCGAAGGTTGCGGTCGCCTGTCAAGAGTTTATAATCACCATTTAATGCGTAATACAAAACAGTGCAGTCTTGGAATGAGAGATTCTTGTCTTGGAGTGACATAATCTCTGCATACTCATTGCTTTTGAAAGTTTTGATTGTGATTTTTCCTTCTTGATGTAATTGTATATACTAATTTAAAAGTGTACCACTTTCTAATTAAAAAGTGTACCACTCCAAACCGCTTGCAAAGGTATGCTTAAATAATCAAACAACCAAATAAAATCCATAAAATCATCT
>ERZ1026888.153-NODE-153-length-42241-cov-42.300408_pt1 | contig 42241 bp, 37 predicted proteins | sample MGYA00380174_ERZ1026888 | MGnify/ENA primary metagenome ERZ1026888 (study PRJEB33269, sample SAMEA4719810) | human gut metagenome | biome: human-associated habitat; feature: organic feature; material: feces | place: Cameroon | collected 2013-10 ...
AGCAGGAGGTGATGCAGAAGCACATGCGTGCCGACGAGGCTGTGCGCATCAAGTATGATAGCAAATATGCCAGCTCATCCAACTACTGGAAAAACTCCATCGGTATGAACAAGTGCATCGACTCCATCGGCATCGTCAACTTGAAGCGTGAGTACGAGACTCGTCTCCGTGCTTGGCAAGACACTGCCAAGGCTGCCAATGACCTCGCCCACAAGGTGGATTTCGACAAGCTCCAGAAGCTTTACAAAGAGAATACCGACATCATGTATGCCTGGACCAACTTCTCTGAGTCGTTCACTCGCCGCAGCAACGTAGAGTTCTCCACCCGTGCCTTCAAACTACAGAATGGCATGGAGGTGAAGGGACCTGAGAAGAACCTGAAGAAGCAATACCACGAGTTTGACGACAACAGCGATGAATGGGATATGGCACTCGACAAGGAGGTGCTCTCCACATTGCTCAAGAACTACAAGGAGCACGTATCAGCCAAGTGGTTGCCTAAGTTCTACAAGACCATCGACAGCCAGTTTGGTGGCGACTACGCTAAATATGTGGATTACCTCTGGAACAAGTCACTCCTCATGAAGAAGGGCGCCAAGTTCTACTTCAACAAGAAGGGCTACGAGAAAGACCCAGGCGTGGCATTCGGAATGGACTTGAACGATATCTACGCCGACTTCGTAGAGGCATTGGGTGTCAACAGCGATTCTATCGCAGAGCAAGAGAAGTATCTCTGTGCAGCCAAGCTCCGCATGGAGGAGGACATGCCTCACTATAGCGATGCCAACTTCACCATGCGCCTCAGCTACGGACAGGTAGGTGGCTTCGACCTCGGTGGCAAGCCATCGGGCTATTACACCACTGCCGAGAGCATCGTGGAGAAGATGAAGCGAGGCGACAAGGTGATCGACTACTATGCCGAGCCTATCATGCACGAACTTCTCTCTGAGAGCGACTTCGGAAAGTACCAGGACAAGACTACTGGCAAGATGCAGCTCTGTTTCTTGACCAACAATGACATCACGGGTGGCAACTCTGGTAGCCCAATGTTCAATGGCAAGGGCGAGTTGATTGGTCTTGCATTCGATGGCAACTGGGATAGCCTCAGCTCTGACATCAACTTCGACAAGCGCTTGGCAAGATGTATCGGTGTGGATATTCGCTATGTGCTCTACTTGATGGACAAGTGGGGACATGCCGATCGCCTCTTGAAAGAAATCAATGCCAAGTAATGGGAGTTTGAGAAATCATCGGTAAGCCTGTTTCAAACGACAGACTTACCTAGAAGGAATAAAAAAGTCGGGATGCTTTCAAAAGAAAGTCCCGACTTTTTTATTTTTTCCTCGGGACTTTTTTCGAAAAACGTCCCGAGGTTTTTCTATATACGTCCTGGAGGGAGTTTTAGCAGCCTAGCCTCCAGGCTTCTGTTTCAATGCTATGAAATGTTCTTTTTCTATGCTATGAGTTGCCCTTTACCACTGTTCCCAAACATCGTAGTAATGGTGCTGCTTGGCGTAACGATTAGGGTTATCCGTTTCTGATGAAGGAGGACCAAGTGGGGATGGATCCGGAGTTGGCTGTGGCGAAGGAGGGTCTGGCGAAGCCGCAATCATAGATTCTTCTACTATAGAGAGTATAGAGCACGATGGCGTGATATACTCGCCATCGCTCTTTTTGCTATTTATCATTTCTGTTGTCATTTAATCTGTCCTTATATCTTTACTTTACTACTTTCTTGCCTGCAATAACATAGATGCCTTGTGGCAAGTTCTCCACAGAAGTTCCCACCAATTGGCCGTTCATATTATAGACTCTTGTATTGATAGAAGTCGATGGAGCATTCACGTCAATAACCTTCACACCTGTCGTCTCCCCATCAATGGAGAAACTGAAGCTCTTTGCAGCAGCCACCGTTCCTGTACTCAACTCGAAATAAGCACGACAAGCCTGCATTGGGGTTGTAGAATTAGGAGCCATGTATTGCAACTCATTGCTTGCTTTCAACACCAACTGCTGATGTCCCTTATGCAAGATTGTCGGCTGCAATGTACCTATCAGCTTGCAATTCACATCACCTGTAGCTTGCTCTTTGGTCGTCTTCGTAGAGACCTTCACGCCCTCAAATTTCAAGGTCTTCGTGTCAATATCCTTAGATGGTTTAATGAGATAAGGAGTAGCTGCCTTCATACCATTCTTCTCATTAATGTAAGCGAGATTGAATGATACCAACTCACCACCTTCCGACTTGGTGACGCCCGTGAACTCAGCCACTTTCACATCCTCGCCAAATGCCTTTTTATAGCCTGCGGCAGAGAGCTTGAAAGGCAAGCACATCATATTCCACTCGCCCGCATGAAGTGTGCCACGATTCTCTATGGTCACATTCTTCGTCTGGTTGTCATACTGGCACCAAGCGGTATGGACATACCCGTTGGTAACATCGTAGGTAAATTTCGAAGCCTCATCAGCCGTCTGAATCTTGATGGCAGGAGTTGTACCATCTGATACTCGGATGAAGGCACGAGCGCCATTCTCCGTAATACTTGTCGCCTGCGCCAAAGAAGATGCAGAAGAATAGACATCTTTGCTGAAGAGATAGTCGGTAGATTTATCTACAACATCCGCTGTGAATAATGTTCCGTAGAACGAATGTTTGCCATCAAAGCTGACGCGTTGTCCATTGTAACTCTCTTTCTGAACAGGAGTATCTGTATTAATCACATCCTTAAATGTAGGGTCAGAAACATCCGCACTAGGCATCACAAGATAAGGGCAACCAGCTTTCAGTTCACTTGTATATGGAGCAAAAAGCATCGTTGTTCCATCAATATCCATTCCACTATGAGCTACCACTTGCACATCATTGCCAAATACCTCTTTCATCTGCTCCATTGTCGTAGAGAATGGCATACAATAAGTATTCCATTGGTTCGCCTTAAAGCTTCGACCTACAACCTTTTGATTTAAGTAAGAGCCAGTAGTTAAATCTGTGCTATACCATTGATTCGTTGGAGTATAGGTAGCCTCCTTCACAGTACATACAGCATCGTATATCTCTTTGAACTTCTCTTTCAAGAAAGCCAAACGAGCAGTGATAAATGTCTTCAACTGTTCTGGATATTGGACATAATCAGTCCATTCGTGATACTTTTCCAAACCTCCATAGACAGTTGTTATTCCCCACTTCTCGAAATTCAATTGCTGCGTTTGATTGACACGCAGATGAAGTTGGTCAACGATATCCAACAACTTCTGCTCCAAACCATCCTCAACCAGTTTGTTATAAGTCTCATAAACTCTCTTCACAAAACGAGGGTCAGACAAAATTGCCGTACCATTGCCTGGATTATAGACGTAATATCTGATAGAAGAAGCATTTTCTAGGGCAGCTCCCAAGGTCTTCGTATAATCACCATAATTATCCCAAGCCAAGTCCTTGTCCCAAACTGGTCCCCAGAAGAGTTTTCCATCAGTGGCGCGATAAGCCTTGATGGTCATATAGCCATCGTAATCAGCCGTAATCTCTGTTTCCAAGAACCATTTGAGCAATTGGTCTTCATCATTATAGGCACGCCATCCTTTCGTATCACTTTGCGTAATACTTGCATCATAGCTGAAGCCAGACTTCCACTGCTTCACCCAGTCTTCCATTTTGACTTTGAGAGCAGCTAGTTTGTCGGCATCAGCAGCGTCTGTATAATCAGGATTCTTAATACTAAACCTCGGAAGGTCTTTGATGTTTAGATAAGGTTCATCCAACATATCCGACCTACCTTGAAACTCAATATACCAATCTTTGTCTTCGTCAATATCTATGCGATGGCTTCCTACTTCAGGATGGTCTGTCACTTGATAAGTACCACGATAGTCACCATTGATGACCAAATCCACAAAGCAATAGCCTGGATTGAAAGGCATGCCTATAATTTTACCGAGTTCGCAAGTCAAAGCATTGCGAATCAAAGAATGGTCGAAGCAGTTTGCCAGCAAAGCCCAATTTCGTTTGGCATATCCACCTCCCATTAAATCATGCTTATGGGTCTTAATCAATTCCCCTGTGACTTTATCTTTCTCGTCTTTGCCAAACTTCAAACGATAAGCTCGCTTGGATGGGTCTGCAGTAGAGTTACCACGCACCTTGATGTCGAGCTTATCATCAGAGAACTCTTCAAGTGTATTGTTCTTATCGACCACATCTATTGATGCCTTATGGTAAAGAGCCTCGCCTGTCTGTCTATTCTTTACTAAATCTTTGTCCAAATCCGTAACGTCAGGGATTGTCAAGTAGAGCGTAGGAACATCGGTCAGCTGAAGCTTGTTCTTGATTTTGTAAGTCAAAGATGTAGGGTCATCGGTAGAACCTGACTCGCCACCGGAGCCACCGCCACTGGTTCCACCACTATTAATGACATCGTCTTCCTCGAAAACGACTGTTGGCTTCTGAGTTGTTCCTTTCTTATAGCCCGTGACGAGGAAATATGAGTTAATGCCCAATACTTCATTTGGAAAATCATCACCCAACCTCATGTCGGCAAAAGTTTCATCCGTCTTTAGCCAATAGGCAGAATATCCATCGTTTTCACTCTTGGCATCCACCAATTCATAAAAAGCTTTTTTGTAATAGAAACCACGGAAAGTTAGATTCTCACTGACAGCAACTTTCCCTCTCCAATCTGCAGAATAACCACCATATCCGAGATTCACATCCGACACGAAAGTCACATTGTCAAACTTCGGGTTCTCCACCGTCTTATTCACATAGATGAAATAAGGCGTCCCAGCATCTGCTGCCGTCGTCTTCTTGAAGTGAATTATGTCATCTGCATAGGAAGAGAACTTTTGGAGACTATAACACCCCTCTCCGAGGGCTTTATCCAAGACTTCTTTACTTGCATCAAAAGGAAGGCAAAAGCCACTCCATTCCCCTTTCGTGAAAGTTCATCCTTTTAGGGTTACATTTGCCGTGCCAGAGAAAGCAGTACTTCCTCCCGCTGATGTCACATCAAACTCCACATCATCGGCATACGCTCCTATTCCTCCCAAGAGCAATAGAAGCAAGAGATACATTCTTAAAGATTTCATTTGCTTTTACTTAATATACAATTGTTAGGTTTATAATCTTGTTAATTCATTCATCATCGCAACTTAGAGTCATCATGCCCTGCATGATTCTGCACTTGCAAATGTACGGAAATTTCTAGACATACCGCCATTTACAAAGAGGATTTTATTAGAGGTTAACACATTTGAGACCAACCGCTTAACAAAAAAAGCACATGCCGAAACATAACATACATGTTACATTTCGACACGTGCTTACTATTTATCTGATTGCAATTTTAGTATTGCGAGATATTATTCAGTTCCTTCAAACTAATCTGTCGAGGCTCCTCTTTCAGCTTCTTCCTCAAATCTGCGATGGTGATTTCAGACTGTGGGGCAAACTCAGGCGAACGCATATAGCTCAATACACTCTCATAGAAAGCCCTGCCCTCAGGATATTCGGAAGCCTTCTCCAAGTCGCTCATGCAGACGAGGAGCTTGCCTGCGCCCACCTTCCACTCCATCACAAGACCGAGTTTGTGGTTGCGCTCGATGTTGTCGATGACTTGCACGATAGGCTTGTCATCCTTCGCAAAGTTGTCCAGCACCAAAGGATGAGAGTCCTTGATAACAGGGAACCACTGCCAGTTGGTGTGCATCTCGGTAGGGAAATCACAGAAGATAGGATGCTTTGGATTGGTAAGGATACCCAATGTGCCAGGAGATACAGTCTTCTTGTTGTTCTCACAGATGGTCTTGAACATACGATAGTTCCAGTAATCGGTTTGGAAGAGACCGCCGACGGTGTATGGAGTGGCATTGCTTGCCTGAGAAAGCGTATCGGCAGAAGCCACAAAGTTCTTCGAGGTTGTAGGCATCCAAAGCACCTTGGCACCCTTTTCAAGTTTCTTTGCGACCTCATCAGTTAAGTCGCTTGTGATTACGACACCTTCTTTATATATATCAAGACTCTTTTCGGTGGTATAGATCCAGAGGTCGTAGGTATTGCGATGTCTTCTCGCATCATACCGTCCGTAGTCGATATCCAACGTCAAGATGACCTTTCTCGAAGGAATTTTGACATCAAGGCAAGCACCATTGCCATCATTAAATCCATTGGCCATCACCTTCATCTTATGATGGATTTCGCCGATGTCTATCAAACCCTCTTCATCTGTGGTGATAGGAATCTCACCTTGAGCCAAAGGCGAAGGTTGATTAAAGCGGTCGATATTTGCTCCTGCGTTTGGCGCAGCATCATCGCCAAAGTTCTCGTCCAGAGCATAATCCAACTTCCAGACCAACTTCTTTCCCTTGAGCGATTCACCACCATAGTTGGCGATTTGCACCTTGGCATTCATCATCTCATTCTCGTCATAGCAGAAGCGATCCGTCACCAAGAGAGGCACCACAGATGAACACCACTGATGCCATTCATTCGCCGTGGTGATTCCCTTGCTCTCCATGAAAGCATCAAGAATGCCCACGAAGGCACTACCCTGACCAGGATAATCCTGAATATCGAGAAGTTGGAAGCCTGCCATGTTCTTGGTTCTGAGATCCATCTCAATGTCCGCCTTATAGAGTTTCACGCTCCACAAGCCCGAAGCCTTGTGGAAATCATCTGCTTGCGAAAGCATTCCGGCAGCGGCAAGGCGACGGCGGAAGATCTCGAAGTTGTAAGGATAGAGCACGCCCGTATATTTCTTGATCTCTCGGAAGTCGGGATAGGTTTGGAACTGTCCTGTCTCGTGAGAGATAATCGGGATGCCAGCAGCTCGCTTATAAGAAGTTTGCTCCACATCTTGCCTCTGCCAAGGCTGAGGAGAAGCCCACTTATCGCAAGCCTCATCGAAGTTCATCGTTGTGTTCGGACGGAAATGATTGATGATTCCTCCATCGTAAGCATCGGCGAAGGAGAAGGAGCCACGGGTATGGGTATTGTATTTACCCCATCCCTCGCCGCCTATGCGACAAGTAGTGAAGTAATCCATCCCCTCTTTCACCCCTTGGTACCCGAGATAGTAGTTGCTGCCAAAGGTATAGTATTTGTCGGGAGCTATCTCACGGAAGTCATCCACAAACTCCTTCATCTTGTCGATGCTTCCCCAGAGCTCATTGCCCAAAGCCATCATGCGGAAGGAAGGATGATGCCCATATTCTCGCAAGATGTTCTCACCCTCTTGATGCAAGAACGCCATCAACTTCTCGTCCTTATCATCAAAGGAACCCCAGAAAGGAAGTTCGGGCTGAAGATAAATGCCCAAGCTATCAGCTGCCACAAATGCCGCCTCTGGTGGGCACCAAGAGTGGAAGCGCACATGATTGATGCCATACGCCGAACAAATACCGAGATACTTCATCCAGCCCTCCACCGTCATATCGACATGCCCCGTGAGTGGCCAAACCGCCGCATCGTGCTTGCCACGGAGAAATACCGGATGACCATCGGCATAGAAATGTGCTCCCTCGATACGGAAGTCCCTGAAGCAAGGGAGCACCTTGCCAGAATATTGTCGGGACTCACTTTGTACCATACCGACAAGCAGATACTTATCATTATCAAACAAATAAGCATCTTGCTCTTCTGCATCCACTACCTTTTCTGCTTTGCTTGACAATCTTTCCCAAGAGATCAATTTCTGACCAGCTTTCAACTCTACCTGCTTCAGGGAAATTTCTCCGATGATTCCATTCCAGTTGGTCTGTGTATCCTCGGTATAGGCGTGGCTGGAGCCATACACTTGCTCAGGCACACCACGAGAATTATCCACCACAATATCCAACTGATGCTTGCCGGTTTTCAATTTCGGCAAGATGTATCGCTGAGGAGTGGAGATAAAGTTGCAGGAATCCACAAGGTTTCCATCCACATACACCCAAGTCGGCTTCGTACGCTCCAAGAAAAGCTCCACCGCCGCCTTCTTCCACTGCTTCGGAATCTCGATGGTGCGAGAATAAGTCGCCTTGCCCTTGTAGGCATAGAGGCGAGTAAGATGCGTGGTCTCGGTGGTATCACTAGGTGCAAATCCCAAGTGATTGGTGTCGATGGTACCAGGGAGCATGGCATGCTTCACTTCCTTGGCATCGCCAAGTGTCACGTTCCATTCTCCTGCAAGGGATAGCGACAGAGGACTGTCGCTCCTCTGCGCCTGCTTGTTTGCTTGCACTTGATTCATTCGAATCTCATTGACAGCTTTTATTTGTACGCCAAGACTAACCAAGCCAAGGCAAACGATTAGGATTTTAGTTCTCATTCGGTTGATTATTAGTTGTTGTTTAGTTTAATATTTCTCTTTAAGCCAATAAGCAAAGATAGGATCTTGCAAGGAGATGGCATCAGGCATCACATCTATGAGATCCTTATCCAGCATCGCCTTTTTCAGATTCTTGATATTGGCAGATGTACCCAGTTGATATTTCGTCAGTACTTCTCGTGAGGAAAAGTTTTTCTCGCCATAAGCTACAGCTTGCAAAAAGCTGATTTGCTTGGCTGTCAGACTATCGACAAGATTGCTGAACAGCAAACTGAGTTGTCCCACCAAAGACTCAAAAGCATCCTCCACGATGGAAGCATCACACGATTTCTTGGTTCTAAGCCAAGCCAACTGCGACAACTGCTGCACATAATAAGGATGGCAATCCACCTTTTGAGTTATCAATTGAGCTACTGGCTCTGAAATTTTCTTCCCTGTATCAGCAAAGCGAGACACGATAAACTTCTTTCCTTTCTCCAAGGCAATCTTCTGCGGAAGGTCTAATATCTCATCGTATGAATACTGCTTATCCTTGAAATCCACTCCAAGGGCAAAAGTTGTTTTTCAACTTCTCCGTATCTACAGTTCTGTCGGTAAAGTCCTCACCATCTGCTATTTTTCCAAAAACGAAAGGTATGTCCATATTGTTCTTATTAACTATTCGGGTGCAAATATAAGCAATTTATTTGAAACAGAATCATTTCAAACCATTTTATTTCAAATCGATTGGTTTGAAATGATTTTATTTCATTTAAGAAGACATAAACGAGTTGGATGAAAACTAACAAAAAAATCCCTAATCCCAAAATTTAGGGTGATTTTTGGGATTATAATCCTAAAATTCATACCTATTTTTGGGATTAGGGCATATTTTAGTTCATATTGCGATAATCGGAAGGAGAGCATCCCACTACCCTCTTGAAGGTAGCAGAGAAACTTTGCAAGGAATGATAGCCGAGTTTTCGGGCGATGCAAATCAAGGAATCGTGGGACGAGAGGAGCAGATGTTTTGCTACCTCAAAATGGCGGGTGCAGACATATTTGTCGATACACTTGCCAGTCTCCTTGCGCAAGAAATCCACAAAATAAGCATCGCTCATACCCAATGGCTCGGCAAAGCGATGGGAAGAGACATGGCAACAAGTAAGACAATTATCGCCCGAAAGGAGATAGTCATCCACCGCTCGCTCTATCTTCTGCATCAACGTATGATTGACGCAAGAGCGACTGAGATGCTGACGCACATAATAACGGCTGCAATAATCGAAGAGCATTTTTATCTTTTCGGCAAGCAAGACATTGGAGAAATCATCCAAGTCCCAATCCAATTCCGCCTGGATGTCATCCTAGCAACGGCAAACGATGGCTTTCTCTCGCAAGGAGAGGTGCAGCGACTCCTTCATATGATATTGGAAAAAGGTGTATCTTTTCTGCCAAGAATATATCTTCTGATACCCATCGCCGCTGGATGGCACATGGATATGAGAAAGGCAAATCTGATACCCAGAAAGACTTCCCTCCTTCTCGAAAGCCTTCTCCAAGCAATACTCCAACCATTCGCCACAGAAGCAAAGCACTTTTACCTCCGCACCACAAGCCGTCTTCTTCATCCTATCCACATACTCCTGGCACTCGCCCGGACGGAAGAAGAGCATCGTGGCATCACGGAAATCGCAACAAGTGATCCCCGTACACACACGGCTCTCCCTGCCTTGCAGTATCACCACAAAGCATTGGGTCAAGTCGGACGTGTTCATCTCGACAAGACTGGTAAGACGAACTAAAGGATGAGGACTATACATTTGAATTCTTCACTCTTCGTTCTTCACTCTTCACTTAACTCTTTCTGTATGCACTCGGAGTAAGGCCGGTATTCTTCTTGAATACTCGATTGAAGTGCTGAGAATATTGAAATCCAAGATCGTAGGAAATCTCGGAGATGGTCTTCTCCGAACCCAAGAGCATCGACTTGGCAAGGTCGATAATCTTGTCTTGGATATATTCCTGCGCACTCATGCCAGTCTCCTTCTTGATGAGATCGCCGAAGTAATTAGGCGAGAGACAAACCTTATCGGCGAAGTACTTCACGCTTGGCAATCCTTCTTGATGTGGCTTGTTGCCCGTGAAATAATCATCCAGCAATGCCTCAAAACGACTCACAACATCCTTGTTGGTCACCTCACGGGTCACAAACTGGCGAGCATAGAAGCGCATGCAGTAGTTCAAGAGCAGCTCGATGTTCATGGCGATGAGCTTGCGGCTGAACTTATCTATCGGGCGTTGCAACTCTATCTTGATTTTCTCCAAGCAGTCCTTGAATATCTGCTTCTCCTCGTCGGAGAGGTGCAACGCCTCATTGGAGCTATAAGAGAAGAAGGAATAGTCGCGCATCTCACGAGCCAAAGGCGTGCCCTTGATGAGATCGGGATGGAAAAGCAATCCCACACACTGCGGCATCATTTCGGGTTTCATCGTCACATGCGTCACTTGTCCTGGCGCAAAGCTCGTCACCGTTCCCTCCTGGTAATCGTATTTCTGACGACCATAAGTGATATTGCACGCCAAGTTTTCTTTCAAGAAAAGAGCATACAAACCATAATTGAACGAGAAATTAGAAGGATGGCGTGTACAATCCTTCAAATCGATAACCGCCACCAAGGGATTCTGCGTCTCCATGCCGAAGAACTCGCAGTACTTATCCACCGAACTGAGTTTGATAATTTCTTCCATACTTCACTTTGCCATTTAAAGAATATTCTTTGTCTCCAGGAACATCAAGCAATGCCATTCACACCCATGCGTCATCGCTTCTTCTCACTGCAAAAATAAGAAGAATTTCTGAAACCACCATAAAAAGGAAAAAAATATCCGTAAAAAGGTTTAGGAATACACGAAAACGGTTAAATCTCCCTAACTACTCTGCAAGGATTGCCGTATGCCAAAGAGTTAGCAGGAATATCCTTCGTCACCACGCTGCCACCACCGATGACACAATTATCCCCGATGGTTACGCCTGGCATGACGCACACCTGCGCCCCTATCCAAACGTTATTCCCGATGGTGATCGGTTTGGCATACTCCAAGCCAGCAGTTCTCTGCTTCACATCGAGCGGATGCCCTGCGGTATAAAATCCACAGTTGGGAGCCACGAATACATTGTCGCCAAACTTCACCTTGGCTCCATCCAATATCACGCAGTTCACATTGCTATAGAAGTTCTTTCCTATCTCAATGTTATAGCCATAGTCGCAATAGAAAGGCTGCTCTATCAAAAACTCCTTACCGGTCTTGCCCAAGAGTTTCCGCAATATCTCCCTTCTCCGCTCCAAGTCGGAAGGTTTCACCAGATTATATTCATTGCAGATGTCCTTGCACATCTGTCGTTCCTCTACCAATTCCCTGTCATAGTTGGCATCATACAGCATGCCCCATCTACATTTTTCCTTTTCTGTCATCATTGCCTTTATCTTCCAAATCCTACGTTAATATCCATTTTCGGCAAAATTACACATTTTTGATATGAAAAAGTGGCAAGATTGCACATTTTTGATATTAATTAAGAGAAAAGAAGGGGGAACTAGTCTATCAAACTCTCTAGTATAAGTCAACTTTTTCTAGTATAAGCCAACAAAAAACAAAGATTTTGAGATTTCGGGGGATTTCAGTTAAAAAGATTTTGAGATTTCGGGGGAATTTAACCAAAAAGTTTTTGAGGAAACATGTTTTTTGTGTATATTTGCACCCAAATCAAAACATTAACAAGAAAAAGATTATGAGGATATTCAAAAGAAAACTGTATGACAAACTGCTCGATTGGAAAAACAACCGAGGGGGGAAGACTGCGGTAATGATAGAAGGTGCCAGACGTGTCGGAAAATCAACTCTTGCCAAGCAATTTGCCGAGAAAGAATACGAATCGTATGTTCTCATCGACTTCTCCATTGCCCCAAAAGAAATCATGGAACTCTTTGATTACATCAGCGACCTAGAATATTTCTTTATGCAGTTACAGTTCAGATTGGGCGTATCACTCATAGAACGTAAATCACTAGTTATCTTTGATGAAGTTCAGAAATGCCCCAAAGCTCGCCAAGCCATCAAACATTTGGTTGCCGATGGACGATATGATTATATAGAAACCGGCTCTTTAATTTCTATCCATAAGAACGTGAAAGACATCGTGATTCCAAGTGAAGAAGAGAAGATGACGCTGAATCCGATGGACTACGAGGAGTTCAAATGGGCACAAGACGACACAGTCTCTTACCCACAACTCAAAATGCTTTTCGACAAAAAGATTGCTATTGGTGACGCAGTAGCACGCAAACTGATGCGAGATTTCCGTATCTATATGGTAGTCGGTGGTATGCCACAAGCCGTAAGTGAATATCTAGATAGTCACAATCTACAAGAAGTGGATAGAGTGAAAAGAGGCATTATCCAACTATACGAAGATGATTTCTACAAGATTGACCCATCAGGAAGAATATCCTCTCTCTTTGATGCCATCCCGGCACAGCTCAACAGTAACGCATCTCGCTATCAAATAACAGCAACCATAGGCAACAACGCTGACTCAGAAAAAGTGCTCCAGTTAATCTCTGAGCTTAGAGAATCTCGCACCATCAACATGGCGTATCATGCCAACGACCCAGGAGTAGGCATGTCGCTATCCATGGATGTATCCAAATACAAGATGTATGTAGCTGACACAGGTCTCTTCATCACCTTGGCTTTCAAGGACAAGGATTTCACGGAGAACATCATCTATCAGAAGTTGATGAGCGACAAGCTGGATGCCAATCTTGGCTATGTTTATGAGAATATGGTAGCACAGATGCTAACTGCATCGGGCAACAAGCTATTCTACTATACATTCCCTACCGAGACTGGCAAGCACAATTACGAGATAGACTTCCTTCTCTCTCGTGGCAATAAGATTTGCCCGATAGAGGTGAAGTCATCTGGTTACAAGCGTCATGCCTCGCTCGATGCTTTCTGTCAGAAATTCTCCAACAGAGTGATCCAGCGATACCTCATCTATACCAAGGATTTGCAGAAAGATGAGCAGACACTCTTCTTGCCAGTATATCTCACGCAGTTCTTGTAAAAGTGAAAACAACCTAAGAGTAAAGGGAGCCCAAGCCAGGAGCTAAGGGGTATAGAACTATAAGCAGAGGAGTGCGAATTCGATACCCACAACCTTCTCACTACGCCAAAACTTATGTCCCACTACCGACAGACATAAGTCTCACTATGCCCAAACATATGTTCGGGCATAGTGAGAAAGTTTACGGAGTCGAATTCAAGTACCTACGGCTTAGGAAGCGACTTCTCACTCTCTGCATATAGAAGAAGATTCTTGTCGCCTCCAGGCTCACACACTCAGAGCCATAAGACTACCTCTATTCTAGCCACACTTTCCGAAGAAAAAAGCAAACAAATTTCACTTCGCTCGAAGACGATTATTTTTCCATTAATGCTACAAAAGCACAGTTTTGTCCTCCTTTCACTATAAACACCTGATAATCAAACACAATTCACAAAAAGTGAAAGGACAAAAGCATTACTTTTCAAGAAGAAAACTATCTGTGCGAAATGAAATTTTCGATGAATCCATTAGAGATGGATGACTTATTTTCGTGATGAGACACAAGCCATTTCACTCACAGCATACAATGGGATATTGGTCATCCAATCTTGCTCCTGATAATCAGCCATAGAAAAACGCAAGCCTTTCAGGGAAGGATTTGCCAATATAAAATGACGAAGTGACTTTGCTCGAACATTTTCCTCTGCCTTCACCTCTATCGGTATGATGCGAGCACCCTTTTGGATAAAGAAATCCAGTTCTCCATCGCTATGCTCGCTGCTCCAATAATATATGAAGACATCAGGCATAGATACCATCTGTTGCAAAACAAATTGCTCGGTAAACATGCCCTTGAATTCAGTGAATGCATCATTACCCACAAGCATCAAGTCGGCAGGAGCCTCACAGAGTGCGCCCAGCAAGCCCAAGTCTAGAAAGAACAACTTAAAGGCTGATAGGTCCTCATAAATCTTGAGTGGAATCCCAGCCTTCTTTACACGTGGTACCTTTATCAATATGCCACAATCCATAAGCCATTGTATCGCACTTCAAACTCTGCTGCCCTTGCGCCTTTTTTCACCACACCATAGATAAACTTCTTATTCTCCTTGGACAATTGAGACGGTATTGACTGCATCACCAACATGATGCGCTGGACATCATTCTTGGGAGCATGCTTCGACACATCATTAGAATAAGTCTCAAGAATTGTATTTTGCAATCGTCTCACCTCTTTCAAGTCATGATCTTCGATAAATGCACTTACCACCTCAGGCATACCACCCACATAATAATACTGACGAAGCAACTCGATATACTTCTCCTTCAAGACGGATATCATGTCCCAATCATGAGATTTCAAGAGGTTTACCATCCCTTCTCCTGCAACAGCTGCCAAGAATTCCTCGAAGTCAAGAGGATGCACAGCCAGCATATCCACCTTCCCCACGGGGAAAGATGTACCAGGATGAAGAGCAATGCCCAACAAGGAAATAGCCACCATCACATGGTATTCCGGTGCATTCTCACAAAAATACTTCAACACTCCAAGCCCACGGTTCACCTCTTGTATCTCATCAAAGATTATCAAGGTATCGCCAGGAGTAGCCTTAACTCCTGTCAAGGCTTGCAAAGTCATGAGGATACGAGGTATGTCGTAGTCATGGTCGAAGAGTCCTTTTAGGCGCTCATCCAAGTCAAAATTGACATATAGCGTCTTACTATACTCTCGCCTACCAAATTCTTGCATCAGCCAAGTCTTTCCTACCTGTCTTGCCCCAGTAAGAATCAGAGGCTTACGCCCTTTTTTTTGCTTCCAAGCCAACAGCTCTTGATATACTTTTCTTTCCATATTTACACTTTTTCGGACATAATACAACCATTACATTACACTTTTTCGGACATAATACAACCATTACATTACACTTTTTCGGACATAAGGATGAATTTTACAGAAAAAGGCGGAAAAACAAACTGTTACACTGTTACACAGATTGCTTTCCGCCCTCATTTAACTGTACTTTGAATTCTACAACTCCATTGATAGTGCAGACTATAATACCATTATCATTCACATGCCAATACTTGTCATTTAAACAAGTTATTCTTATAGGCAAAAACAGCAAACACTCCCACAAAAGTGCAAAAAACATTATTAAATATATCCAGCAAACTGTCTTTCATGCTTTTAGCAAAAGCAAGATTGACAAATACGATTGCTGAAACAAACAACAATAAAGCGAAAGCCAACGACAAACGCTTTATGAAAGAATGCATTGGTCTGCCTCCATTATTATAATATCTCCATAAGAAGATAGAAAATAAGAAAGCCAACAAGGATGCCAATAGATAGCAATTGAATTCTGTCATTTGTTTATCTACTATTTTTGGATTACACGTTTAACAGTTTTACCTTTCTTGACTACCATTATGCCTTTTATTGGATAAGCCAATCTCTTACCATCAAGGCTGTAATAGGTTTCCATTTCGCCATCTTTCATTGTTGGCACATTATCTATGGCTGTAGTCGTAACATTTATCAATTTATTAACCTCATATGCTTCATTATAATTGTTATTTCCATTCTGATAGGCTGTCAAAACCGCACTACCAGGTTTTAACATATATGCATACTGCTTACCATTCTTGGAAGTAATCATAACAGTTGAAAGATCCGAAGAACGGTATTTGATTGGTAAACCAGAACTGGTCGTTGCCGTCAATTCACATTCTGTACCAACAGTAACAGCAGAGAATTCCTGCTCCCATTCTATTTCCTGTTCTGCCTTCAATATTGTTAGACTACCCTCTTTATAATTTAATTCATAATTACGTGCTTCTGCTCCAGAGCAATAAATCGGATAAGTTCCTACATTAGAACTACCATCTGCAGTTGTATACACAGTTGGTCTTGTATCTAAATTCTCTATCGTTTCCCCATTTTTAAATCCAATAAACGAGCATGTGAAAATCGGATTTTCTTCCTTATAGTAACGTTGAACATCATTTGCAATAATAGCCAAAGGAGCCTTGGTGATGGTATATTCGCAAGGTATTTCCAAAGAAACAGACCAATCTGAATTGGAGAAATTTACGTCTATATTTGTCTTATATGAGCCAACATCTTGTGGAGTAGTCGTATTGTCAAATGACACATCCATCCCCTCGACGTTATTTCTATACGACAGATTAGGTGTCTTTCCCGTATATTCCAAAGAGTTCTCGTTAAATACCAACATTGGTTTCACATTATAATATTTTCCCAATAGCGTTTCATATCGTTCGGGATTAGCTACATATACAGTTTTTACATCTGTAGGTATACCACCTGTAACCTCCCCCGTCTTGGGATTCACATAAATATAGTTTTCAGATAGCTGGTCAGAAAATATGTAAACATTAGCGTTAGACAACACTCCTTTATCACACAATCTATTATATTGCAATCGTTTGAGCCCTTTGCCAAAATAAAGATTCTTTAAACTGGTACAACCATATATTATATATCCTCCATCTATATTCTCCACACCATTTCCTACAACAAGGCTTTCTAATGAAGTACAACCACACAACAAACAATTCCCAATACTTGTTACATTATCGTTGATCACAAAGTTTTTTATACTTGTGCATTCATAAAAAGCATATTCTCTTAAAGAAGTTACATTTTGCATTCCTGAGACCAACTCCAACATCGGACATTTATAACAAAAATACTTTCCTACTTTAGTAACTTTATCGCCCAATGTTATAGTTTTAAGAGTTTTATTGCTTGCAAAAGGACTTAATCTATCTACCCCATCAGAATAACTACCAGAAGTATATTCAAGATTTCGTCCAACATATACGTCTACTAAAGGACAGTCAGCAAACAAGCCACCATGGTCATCATAATCAAGAGTTAAGATTTCTTTACTATCCTCTATGGTCAATGAAGCCAATGACGAGCAATCCTCAAAAGCACAATCTTTGACCTCAGTTACAGTTTGGGGAATTTTTAATTCTTCGAGACTTACGCATCCTTTGAAACAACGAAGTTCGATTTTTTTAATGTTACCCAAAGACACTTTCTCCAAGCTAACACATCCCTCAAAGCAGTCTGATTGTAAAGATGTTACATCTTTAGGCACATTGAATTCTTTTAGCAAAATACACCCACTAAAGGCATAATGTGCTATATTTTTTATTGTACTTGGCAAACTAATTGATTTGAGTTTTATGCAATTTCGAAAGGTAGCATATTCAATACCTGTTACAACGTACTCATTACCCTCATACACAACTTTTGCTGGTATTACAACATCTCCCGAGTAAGAATTGTCGGAACCATTGCTCACAACAGAACAAGTCATCTGGGTGGATGACGTAATCTGGTAATAAATATTACCAACTTCAAAGTCATAAGCATTTATCGCCTTCGAAGTAAAAAGCAACAACACTAAAAGTAATAGTCTTAATTGTTTCATAAAAACACATTTTAAAGATTAAACAATATGAACCTATAAAATGCGAATGCCACTGTCTCAACACCTACAGATACAACATGTGGACGAATCTTGTCCAAGTTGCAGCCGTAGGAATGCTGGTAAGACGACAAGAAACGCCCACAATATGCGGACGCTTGCTAATGTTCGTTCTTACTTATGCATTGTTTAAATTTCCTACGTTCCAACTTGCATGACGAATAGCAAACGCTAATTATTCCTCAAAAATGATTTCTTTTGTTCGCTCACAAAATTCCTCGCTGCAAAATTAATAAAAATACAAATAGATACCAAACTTTTCCTCATTTTTCTTTAACCATAAAGCTTTTTCTTTATTTCAGCATCAAAGGATTATTTAAATTTAGCTCATTTTAAGCCTGCTTTTTAGAAATCGCCGTACAATTTTCCATAAAAGAAGACTAACATTGCTATATGCCGAAAAATATTGTAACTTTGCAAAAGTGATTGCTCGGCAGAAATGAGCTTACCATGGAATCTGATTTGAAAGGGAGAAGATTCGGGACTCAGAGGGACCAAGTTTACCCCAACTTTACCCCAGGTTTACTCCTCATTCGGGTTTCATTCGGATTTTACTTGAATCTCATAGCCTAGAGCAAGACACAATTTATATCATAAATAAGGCACAACTTATATATCATTAAATAAAGGAGAGAAACAATATTATAAGGAGAGAAATATGGCAAAGATAGACGAAGGAATATTAGGACCTTCCTCTGGAAAGGTGGGAGAGGTCATCGGAAGCAGTTGGCATGGCATTCCGTATATCAAATCACGACCAGCGGTTTTTCATGATGCCAAGTCACCTGCACAACTGGCACAACGAATGAAAATGCAAGTAGCACATCAGTTCGTGAAGTCGATAAAGAATATCATTACCATCGGGTATCGCTATGTCGCAGGTGAGCAAATTCCCTACAACAAGGCGGTATCCTATATCGTCAAGAATGCCATTGTGGGAGAATACCCCGATATGGGATAGCCCCTAACATGGTGATGGTGAGCCAAGGCAACTTGGTGGGAGCGGAAGAGGAGCAGGACCCTGACGATAGAGATTCCTACTGATTGGAAGGGAGACGGAATCGGCTGCTACCTCTTCTTCGCCTCCAACCAAGATGATGCAGTAAGCGATAGCAAATTTCTTGGAATGGTATAAATGAAAAGCCTAAAGGGCGGAAAAACAAACTGTTACAGTGTTACACAGCTTGCATTTCCGCCCTCTGTTCATATCAAGAGAATAACGAATTTACTTCTTCTTCGGACGTCTTCTTGCCCAGCCTTCTTCCTCGAAGTTTGGCTCCTCGCCCTTTAACTTGAATGGCTTGCCCTGAATCAGCTCACGCCAATCGCCGTTGTCGTCATTATAACGAGACTTCTTGCTACTGCGAGCCTCGCCACGAGAGCCACGACCGCCACGCTCTGAACGACTGCCACGAGTATCATCGCCATAACCACGCTTTGCAGAGCGTCCGCCTCTCTCAGAAGAGCGACCTCCACGAGAGCCACGGCCACCCTCGCCACGTGCAGCTCTGCCGTGTCCTTCCTCGTCGGCATCATTACATCTCACGGTTCTGCCCTTATACTCAGTGCCATTCAGCGCCTTCATCACCTTCTTGGCATCCTGCTCAGGCACCTCGATGTAAGCAAACTTACTGAGCAAGTCGATATGACCTACCTCCTGTCTGCCCTGCACGTGCTTGTTGAGATATTGCATGATCTCGCCCGGATAGAAGCCATCAGCCTTACCCAGATTGATGAAGAGACGCTTGAATCCAGCCTCAGCCTCATGCTTGCGACGACCATTGGATACTCTACCTCTACCCTCAGAGCCTCTGCCCTCAGCACCACGCTTGCCACGTCCGCTCTCTGGCTTCACAATCTCAGGAGCATTCTTATAATAATCGAGGAACTTACCGAAGGTGATGGTTACCATCTTCTTGATGATGTCCTCCTTGTCGATGTACTCAAACTGGCGGTTGATTTCAGCCATGTATGGTTCAATCTGATCCTCATCCACATCGGTCTTCATGATGTCGTCCATGGTCTTGAAGAGCTGCTTCTTGCAGATTTCCTCTGGGGTTGGCAAAACGCCATCCACGAAGTCCTTGCCAATCTGCTTCTCAATCTGGCGAACCTTGAACTTCTCTCTGGTATGGATGATAGAGATGGATGTTCCCTTCTTTCCGGCACGACCGGTACGGCCGCTTCGGTGGGTGTAGCTAGCCACATCATCAGGCAAACCATAGTTGATAACGTGAGTCAGATCATCTACGTCCAGACCACGGGCAGCCACATCGGTAGCCACCAGGAACTGAACGGTATGGTTGCGGAACTTCTGCATGGTGAGGTCACGCTGCTGCTGACTCAAGTCGCCGTGCAGCGCCTCTGCATTATAACCATCCTTAATCAGCTTATCTGCAATATCTTGAGTCTCCAGCTTGGTGCGGCAGAAGATAATCGCAAAGATGCGTGGATAGAAATCCACCACGCGCTTCAGGGCGAGATACTTGTCCTTGGCATTTACCAGATAGTAGATGTGGTTTACATGCTCAGCACCCTCGTTGCGCGAACCCACTACGATTTCCTTGTGGTCGTGCAGGTAGTTGAGGGCAATCTTCTCGATGTCCTTGCTCATGGTAGCCGAGAAGAGCAGGGTGTTTCTATCTTCCGGAACGTTCTCGAAGATGGCATTGATGCTCTCAGAGAAGCCCATGTTCAGCATCTCGTCAGCCTCATCAAGCACCACGTTGTTCACGTTCTCCAACTGAGCCACGCCACGATTAATCAAATCGAGCAGACGGCCAGGGGTAGCCACGATAATCTGCACACCATGCTTCAGGGTGCGAATCTGGCTTCCGATGTCGGTACCGCCATAAACAGCGGCAATATGCAAACCGTCGATGTACTTGGCAAAACTGTTCAAATCGTCTGCTATCTGGAGACAGAGCTCACGTGTAGGACTGAGGATGATAGCCTGTGTCTGCTTGCTGCTGGCATCAGTTTTCTGGATAACCGGAATACCGTAAGATGCAGTCTTACCCGTACCGGTCTGCGCCAACGCAATCACGTCGTTCTTATTACCAAGCAAATATGGGATTACTTCTTCCTGAACTGGCATTGGATTCTCAAATCCAAGCTCTTCGATGGCACGGCGAATCTCTTCGCTCACGCCCAATTCTTCAAATGTCTTCAATCTTTTAAAACCTTAATTCATGTAATCAAAAACGGAAGGCCGAATTCACCCTCCCAGCCATAAATTAGGGTGCAAAATCCTTCCAAAACGCTTGCGGCAATCATACACCTTTTATTAAGATTGCCTAAATTCGGGTGCAAAGTTACGATTTTTTATCCAAATTCTTGCATTTTTTCGGGGAGAAATCATTACCTTTGCATTTATTATAGGTCTTTTTGACCCAAAACTATCATAATCAAGTGGCATTTCAGCTTTAGTGTGCTGTCGAGGCAACTAGACAACCGATGCCACCACCAACTGAAATAACAAACAATCGAACTATATGAAAAAAGTAATTTTCACTCAAGAGTGGATGGCAATGCATCCATACGAAAAACCTGACGAAGTAGATCAGTACTATACCGAACTGGCAAACGCTATATACCACGCCTTGGACGAGGCTTGTTTCACACATAACTTCAAGAACGTAGAGGATGCCAAGCAACTCGCCCTTTCCATCGCTGGATATTTCGAGGACACCCTCTCTGGCACTGGCATCTGGAAGGTCTTTACTTCCGAGTGCCAGAAGCGCTACGGTTGCCACATCCCTTTCTATGAGAACGAGGCGCAATACATCAACAGTGCGCTCACGGGCAACGATGCTCCATACGTAGAAGACGAGATCAACTTCGCCGACATCAAGTTCCTCCTCTGGCATCACTACCAGCAGAGTGCTTACGTGCAGGAGGCTGTGCCATTCCTCTTCGGCACCTTGGAAGTGGCGGCAAAGGTTGTATATGACATCCTCGACAAGGAGTATGAGACGGCACCTGAGAATGAGCGCATGCGCGAGTTCTTGTGCGAATACGATGCCACGATGGAGAAAGATATGATAGAGGTTTCTCGCCGAGATGTCTTGGCATGGTTTCACTACGGCTGCTACTTCAACTTGGGCAACCAGAAGCGTCTCCAGTTCACCTTGCAGCAGATGGCGAACTCGCCTCAGGGTCTCAACGAGCAGATGGCATACGCCGTACAGATGGACATGACCATCACCCTGCGCAACAATCTCTTGTCGCTCACCTCTTATGAGTGGCTTCAGAAGATTTGCGAGAACCAGCCCTCCCACGCTTACTGGGAGGACGAGGATTTCAAGAAAGTGGTAGCCGATGCCGAGAAGGAAAGAGCTGGTGACCACGAGCAAGCCATCAAGGACTACAACTTGCTCAAGGCAAAGGGATACGGCGACAAGTTCGTCTTCCTGGAAGACAACAAGACGCTCAAGGAGTTCTTCAAGGAGATCGGTTATGAGTTGCCTGCCAACATCCATCTGCCTCAGAAGTATGAGAAGGGCATCATCGTATGTGGCAGTCCTTACACAGGCATCAACGTCACCTACATGCAAGCCCACAACATTGCTTCCCCAGAGAATCCTTATTACAATGCCGACAGAGCGGCAGAGGATGCTTTCGGCATCATCAGTGGCAATGGTCGTCCATTCCCATACGAGATTGTCTGCAAGTTGATAGACAGCAACATGCTCCCTGATGCCAACATCTTCACCAGCAAGTATGTGAAGGAGGATGGCTTGCGCATCACGCAGGCTTTCATCCAATTCCTCGCCGACTATTATCTCTTGGGTAGAAAGGACAAAGATTTGTCGCCTAAAGAACTCTGGTAATTTTTAAAGAAAAGCTTCCCGAAGATGGTGACAATTCTATAGAGGAACGTCATCATACGAAGAAGAGATGTTATAAAAAGAGGTGAGCTCTGAAAGCGATGATTTTGCTTTCGGAGTTCACCACTTTTATATATGCGGATATAAGATGTCAGACTTCTCGTTTTAAAATGTATCGAGAGCTTTTTTCGGAGATTACTTTTTCAAGTATTGATCCAGGAACTCCAAGATTTTCGCTTGTGCCTTGATGCCACAAGAATGCGGGATGTCCCAGATTTCGGTATCAAGTCGTTCGTCTGCCTTTTGGCCCCTCCACACCTCGTGCATCTGCCGGAAAGCATCCTCTACGCCCGGCACAGGGAAGAGATGGTCTTTCGAGCCATTGATGAAGAGCATTGGCTTCGGGCAAGCGAGGGAGGCAATGTGAGGATAGTCGAGATATTGGCGAAGACCGGGGATACAGTTGGCGAAACCACCATTCTCTTTTCTGCCATATCGCCTCGTGAGTTGGGCATCGGTGGTAATCATCCAGCAGACGGAGGCTCCCAGCTTGATTCTGTCGCTCAATGCCGAGAGCATCCAAGAGCGATAAGCCCCCATCGAACAACCAGCACACCCTATTCTGTTGGCATCCACCATCGGCAATGAAGCCAAGAAGTCGGTGCTTGCGATGTCATCATAAGTCATAAAGGCTGAGAGATCACGACCGAGCATCATCATATTGCCTGCGATGAGGTCGTATTTCTTTCTATCCACTCCCTCCTTGCGTCCTCGCTCACCCCACATCGGAGCGTCCATCGAGAACACCACATAGCCGTGCTTCGCCAAGTAATCGCCTAGGTACTGTCCCTCGTAGAGTTGCTTCACCCAGGCATCGGCATCCTCCAAGACTTCCTGTGCGATGGCTTTCTCTTTATCCGAGATACTATCCAAGACTGCATTCTTGGCAGACAACACTCCAAATGGTCGAATCATCTTTTCCTTTCCGATGAAGAGATGAGCGCCATGGTCGTGAAGGAGATTCACGGCAGGATATTTTCCTCTTTCATCCGGAATCAAGAGATAAGCCGTGATACGAGAATAGGCATTGATATTGAAGGCGATTTTCTGCGCCTTGTATCCGTCTCGCTGCTCCTCTTCGAGTACTTGCATATCCCAAGAGGCAGCAGCTTTCGGCGGTGTCATCATGCACTCGAACACCTTGTCTCTCGCCATCTTCTTCCATTTCGAGAAGTTCTTGATCGGGCTATTGCCCCATGCCATCGGATAGGTGAGTTCTTGCTTCAGTTGCTCCACGTAGGTAGGAATCTCTCCCTCCCACTCGTAAGCCTCCCGCTTCTGCACTTTCTGCTTCTGAGAAGATTGGGAAGAAGTGGCTGATTGGGCACTTACTCCCGCCGATGACCATGGCAAAGAGAAGAACAGCAACGCTGCAATCTTATAAGTCATATTCCGTTTCATATCATTGTGTTTGATAAGATTCATCATCGTTTGTTTAATAAGATTAGTTTCTAAGAAACGCCATGATGAGCGTTTCCATCGTGCAAAATTAATAAATTATCAGCAATAGATGAAGTTTTTCTCAACATTTTTGCGTAACTTTGCAAAAGATAAGACAGAATGCCTCCATCGCCATACGACAGAGGCTCTATCAGAAAGAGAATGTTCCATTTTAATGAAGAGATAAACGATATGAAAATAGCAGTATTTTGTTCAGCAAACAGAAATATCGACCCCGACTTCTTCGCCATGACCGAGGAGTTGGGCAAGTGGATGGGTGAGAATGGCCATGATGTCGTGTTTGGCGGATGCAACATGGGATTGATGGACTGCATCGGCAAGGCTGTGAAGGCGCATGGCGGCAGAGCCATCGGCGTGGTGCCAAGCCTGGTGGAGAAAGGTGGAAAAACCTTCGATGACCTCGATGTGGAGATTCCATGCGACAACCTGAGCGACCGCAAGGACCTCTTGCTCGCCCAGAGCGACATCGTCGTGGCATTGCCTGGTGGCATCGGCACGCTCGATGAGATTTTCACCGTTGCCGCCTCACACACCATCGGCTATCACCACAAGATGGTCATCCTCTACAATATGAAGGGCTTTTGGAACTCCACCATCGCCCTCCTCGATGACATGCAGCAGAAAGGTATGATTCGTGGCGAATGGCACGACTATATCGAGGTTGCGAATGACTTGGAGGAACTAAAGACTATGATTGGGAAAGCATAACGAGAACATTCATCGCGAAATTATTCTCGATACTTTTACAGAACAAGCGGAAAACAAACTGTTACAACTGTTGCACCAGCTAGTCTTCCGCTCTTTCTTTTTGACATCAATGTATATCAGCCAAAAGTAATTCGCCACAATTGCCTTTTACCTCCTCGAATATTTCCCTACATCTCGATTCCTTCATTTTATTTTTCACTCCTACTACAATCATATCAGCAATAGAAGGACGACCTGTGCCATTCACCGATGTGGCATGCTCACCATTGTAACCCTCCGTACAACGAGTGAGGTCATACGCAGGAGCCAAATGCCAATGCCATTTCTTATCATCTCCCTTAGTCACAAAGAAACTGAAATTTTTGCAATGGTCATCCTTATTCTCTGCTAGATAATTGAACACCATACGGCGATACATCTCCTCTACATCTGCTAGACTCTGCGTGAGATAACCAGTAAGGGCGAGAAGATTTACATAGTCGAGCACAGGATTGGAGAGCGACACAGAGAGCAAGCCACCCGACGTAGCCGTATGGATTCTCTCACCATCCATCGAAATATCAAAACGGCGACTGGCAAAATATCTGTCGTTCATCAACTTGAAATCAGGTACAGAAATTCCGCACTTCCTCGCCACCTCATTATAATGATATTCTTGCCTACCCATATCTTGTGGGTCGTAAGTATGCCGAAACTTCACGAGCCAATGTCCATCAGCATCCGAGAAGATTGCTTTCGGGCGACAACCGCCGCTATTTCCACTATTATATAAGAGTAGAGAAGCATCTTGGTCTTGCTGCTCCTTGAGCACTTCGAGAGCCTTCTCTTGCAGCAAGTCAAAATCATCCAGTTCCTGCCCTTGTTGTAATGTCGTCTCAGGATGAAAGGTCAAGGCACCCATGCCTCCACTTCCCACCAAACTCAAACGGTCGAGTGCTGACAAATCAAAGTCATTGATACCCTCCTTAGCCAACGCTTTATGCAACAAGTAACGTCCATAACCATCTGGCAGACTGTCCTCAAAGATTCCAAAGTTGCCCCCAAAAGGATTGGACTTGGCAAGAAACACGCCAGGTTTCAACGGCAATTCCAAGGGAGAAATGCTAAATCCATCTGCCAGCCAATTCTTGTCATATTCAAAGGCACACAACTTGTTATCGACAGACAGTGAGAGCGTGCCGACATTCATTTGATGATATTTCACTTGAAGAGTATCTATCCTTTTCATCCTTTATAAGCCTTTTTCTTGTTGGTATTGCGTCTGATTTGTTGGAGTTCCTCCATCGTGGAGTATTTCGGTTGGGAGAAGATGTTCTTGATCTCTGCGGTATATTGCAAAGCCATGGCGATGCCTATCAGATTCTTAAGAGAGATAAGTCCTTTCTGCTCAAATCGCACGATATTGCTGACTGCCACACCCGACTTATCTGCCACTTCCTCTCGTGTCAGATTCTTCTCAATGCGCCGTTTCCGGAAGTCACTTGCCATCTCCTTGGCGATCTCATCAGGATTGTCATGGAGATAGTTTTCTAATATTGATAATATATTGTTATTTTCTTGCATAATTCTATAGATTCTGATAATATTTTATCGGTTGCAAAGATACGATTTTTTATTGAAACGGAGAGAAATCAAAGAGAAAAATGTGCGTTCCACTTCCAAATCTCGATTTTTTAAAACACATTTGGAAGTTTTAAAAACTTTCTTGAGAAAGAACGGAAAAACAACTGTTACACTGTTACAACTGTTGCAGAACCACAAATAAGGCACGGATTACGCAGGACATTCTATTTGAGATTCTCCATCATAGCAATTACTTCATATAATTTTGAAGCTTAAGCTTTATGATGCAAACCCCATAAATCCGTGTAACCAGCGTAATCCGTGCCTAAAAGTCATAAAATATCTGTGTCCAAATTCATTAACCGAGCAGCTTCTCCGCCATCGCCTTACCCAATGCCTCGCATTGCGCCTTGACCTCTGGCGTAATCGCCTGCTTCATATCCACAGGCTCACCCACAGCCTCGTAGTGCAATCTGGTGTCGTTCCACTCCTGGATCTTTGCTACCGCCTTGCTTGCCCAGCAGTGAGAGCCATACCAACCTAGGAGGTGGTTCTTGATGTCCTTGTTGGCAAGCTCGGAGAGGAGGACTTCCATCTCGTGATAAAGACCGGCATTGTAGGTAGGAGCACCCACAATCAAGCCCTTATAACGGAAGATGTCACGGAGGATGTAGCTGTGATGCGTCTTCGAGATATTATACATCACGATGTTCTTCACGCCAGCCTTGCTTGCTGCACGGGCGATGATTTCAGCCATACGCTCGGTGTTGCCGTACATGGTGCCGTAGCAGATAACCAAGCCCGGCTCCGTCTCGTACTTCGACATCTTATCATACATGCCGATAACCTTCTCAATATGCTCGTGCCAAACAGGACCATGGGTTGAGCAGATGTAATCCAGCTCCACGCCAGCCAACTTCTTCAAGGCATTCTGAACAGGGATTCCATACTTACCCACAATGTTTGAGTAGTAGCGAACCATCTCCAGCCAGAAAGTCTCGCAGTTGATTTCCGTATCGATGATTCCGCCGTTCAGCGCACCGAAGCAGCCGAACGCATCGCCCGAGAAGAGCACCTTGTTCTTCGCATCCAGGGTTACCATGGTCTCTGGCCAGTGAACCATAGGGATGAGAACGAAGCTCAGCTCGTGGTTGCCCAGTGAAAGGGTTTCGCCATTCTTCACCTCTACTACATCTTCGGTAACGCCGTAGAAGCCTTCCAGCATTCCCAGGGTCTTCTTGTTGCCCACGATCTTGATGTTAGGGTAATATTTCTTGATGAGGGCGATGGAGCCGCTGTGGTCAGGTTCCATGTGGTTGATGATGAGGTAATCGATTTCGCGGTCGCCAATCACCTCGTGAATGTTCTCGAGGAACTGGGTGAAGAAATCTACCTCTACAGTATCTACCAGCGCTACCTTCTCATCGTCAATGATATAAGAGTTGTAGCTCACTCCGTTAGGCAAAGGCCAGAGGCCCTCAAAACGATGCTTGTTGCGGTCGTTAACGCCTACGTAATAAATCTTGTTTGTAATTTCTGTCATATCCTTATATTTTTATAATTCCTTCTTCTTTTGCTCTCCGAAATCCTTGGAAACATAATTGTATATGTCCTTGCAGCATTCGGTGGAGAATTCCTGGGCGCTCTTCAGGAGGCTGTCCCATTGCGCCTCAGATAATCCACGGTCGATATCCTCGCGGGTGATTCCATCCTTGATCAGTCCGAATACGAAACCGGCATTGAAGTTATCGCCGGCTCCGATGGTGCTCACCGGCTTCATCTTCTCCGAAGGATAACTCTTGGCAAAGCCGTTCTCGGCTCTCACCTCCACAGGGTCAGCACCCTGGGTGCAGATAAACTTCTTGCAGTAGAAACTGATTTCGGCATTATACACCTTATCCGCCTCCGGTTTCTTGTAGAGGATTCCGAAGTCCTCATGGCTTCCGCGCACAAAATCAGCATACTCCAGGTTCTCTATCAGATTAGGCGTAATCTTCATGATCTCATTCTGATGAGAAGCACGGAAGTTGATGTCGTAATAGAGGATGGCACCGTGATTCTTGGCGTACTCCAGGAAACCGGCCACCTGAGGACGAACCACAGGATTCAGGGCGAAGAACGAACCGAAGAGCACAATGTCGCCAGGATTGATTTCCGGTGTGGCGAACTCCAGCTGGTCGTGAGGATGATCCTTGTAGAAGATGTAGTCGGCATTGTTGTTCTCGTCGAGGAAAGCCAGCGAGAGCGGCGACTTCGATTCCGGGAAGATGCTCACATTGTCAGCATTCACCCCATTATCTCTCAAAAACTGAATCACATACTCTCCTATGCGGTCGTTGCCCGCCTCGCTGATAAACGAAGCATTTACGCCCGCACGCCCCAACGAGATGACTGCATTGAATGATGAGCCACCCGGTACTGCCTCTATCGGCTTGCCGCCCTTGAAGATGATGTCAAGCACGGTTTCTCCTATTCCTATTACCTTGCGCATTTGTTTATCTGATGTTTCTTATTTTATCGTTTATCACTTTCTATTTTATTTCCAAAACAAGGAGATGATTTTCTCATTAGCATAGAGAAAGGCAATTCCTCTTAATAGGGAGCAAAGATAGCAGAATTCTGTGACAACACAAAAAGAAAGCCTCATTTTTTATCTTTTTTACAATTTCCCATTATTTGTTCAATGCTCTGAACAGATTTCATCGAAAAATGTTCAACACTCTAAACAATTTTCCTCTAAATTTGTTTTGTACTCTGAACAAATTATCGTATCTTTGCCACCGAAATCAAAAACATCAAGTATGGAAACCCTTTTTAATCAAAGCAGACGCCTACTGAGGATGACCTCACTCAACTATGTGAGACCCATCATCCAACAAGTACACTGGAACCAAAGATTGGTTTCAATCAGAGGAGCACGTGGCGTAGGAAAGACCACCCTACTGCTGCAATACATCAAGCAGACGTATGGCGACAACCCCAAGGAAGCCATCTACGTGAGCCTTGACAACTTGTATTTCAGCCGGCACTCCTTCCTCGACTTCGTGGACGACTTCTACAAAATGGGGGGCAAGCACATCTTTGCCGATGAGGTACACAAATATCATGGATGGAGCCAGGAATTAAAGAATGCCTATGATGCCTATCCCGACATGCGCTTTGTCATCACGGGCTCTTCCATCCTCAACATTCTCAACTCGGATGCCGACCTCTCCCGCCGCTGCATCAACTACAATATGCAAGGATTGTCATTCCGTGAGTATCTGCGCTTGTGCGAAGGCATTTCCTTTGATGCCGTGGATTTGCCGACCCTATTGACACATCCCGATGAACTTTGCATGAAGGTCAACGACCAATGCCGTCCCCTCGCTTATTTCGAGAAATACCTAAAGATGGGATATTATCCATTTGTCTTGGAGGGAGAAGAAGATTACTACGAACGCATCGCCAACGTCGCCAATCTCATCCTCGAAATCGAATTGCCACAACTATGCGGTGTCGATGTCGCCAATATCCGAAAGTTGAAGAGCCTCTTGGCTGTTTTGGCTTCTGAATATCCCATGCAACTGGACATGCAGAAATTGTCGGCAATGGCTGGGATGTCTCGCACCACCCTGCTCGCCTACTTGCAATATCTGCAAAGAGCCAAGCTCATCAACTTGCTATATTCCGGGGATGTATCGCTGAAGAAGATGCAACGCCCCGACAAAATTTACATGGAGAACAGCAACTTGATGCAAGCCTTGTCGCTGAACGGGGTGAACGAGGGCACTCAGCGAGAAGCCTTTTTCGTCAATCAGCTCTCCTATCAGCACCGCATCGAATACGCTTCCTCGCAAGCCGACTTCCTCGTGGATGGCAAATACACCTTCGAGGTGGGAGGCAAGTCGAAGGACGGCAAGCAAATAGCAGGAGTCACCGACTCTTTCATTGCTGCCGATGGCATCGAGCATCCTTTCGGCAACAAGATTCCACTTTGGTGCTTCGGATTACTATATTAAAACACAACATTATTAACATTTTAATATCTTAAAAATATGAAAGCAAAAAAAATGAGATTATCCTTTCTTACAATTATGCTACTGTTCTGTACCAGTATTTTTTCACAACAATTTCAATGTGAAAAAATGCACGATGACATAAAAAAATGGAATGAAATTAAGCAGCCTAAAAATAACACCAAATGGGCAAATGCCATCGTAAGTAACAAATTATTCCAACAGAATTCGGATGGAAGTCTTGAATACGTTTATATTTTCAATTCTACAGATAGCTTCAATATTGAAACTATTCGAAAGATTTCATTCGACTTCATTGGCTATGAATTTCCCAATTTAGACAATGCGACCAGAGCTGACATGCAAACCAATTCACCTAAAAATGGATTAATTTTCAAAGGAAAGATTCTTAAACTTGGTATCTTCAATGGTATGATGGAAGTAAATCAAATACATGGAAATGTTCTTTTTGACATAAGATTTAAGCCCAACAGAATAAGATTCTCCATCAAAATACAAAACTACCAAGTTGTCAAGGCAAACTCTGCTGGCCTAGCAGAAAATTACATAGAATATATTAACAAGTGCTTTCCGCTAAACCAAGAATCCAATCATAAAAAAAGTTTTGCAATGGCATTTATTAATGCAAATAGCAATTGTCTTAATTACACAAAAAAATATTTAGATTATCTAAATACACACATAAAGGAAAGCCAACCAACCGATGAGTGGTAGGCTATCTTAACCTAACAAATGAAATACAACACATATACATTAGACAATGAACTCCGCATCATCCACTTGCCTTCCGACAGCAAGGTGGTATATTGCGGCTATCAGATCAACGCTGGCACTAGGGACGAGGAGCCGGGCGAGGAGGGGTTGGCTCACTTCTGCGAGCACGTCACCTTCAAGGGCACCGAACGACGCAAGGCTTGGCATATCCTCAACTGCCTGGAGAGCGTGGGAGGCGACCTCAACGCCTACACCAACAAGGAGGGAACGGTATATTATGCAGCCATCCTGAAGGAACATATCGCCAGAGCCGTGGACCTCCTCTCCGACATCGTCTTCCACTCCACCTATCCCCAACAGGAGATAGACAAGGAGGTGGAGGTCATCTGCGATGAAATCGAGAGCTACAACGACTCGCCAGCTGAATTGATATACGATGAGTTTGAGAACATCCTCTTCAAGGGAAATTCCCTGGGGCACAACATCTTGGGTACTGCAGAACAAGTGCGCCAGTTCACGACCGAGGATGCCTTGCGATTCACCCGAAAGCTCTATCGCCCCGACAACGCCGTGTTCTTCGCCTACGGCGACATCGACTTCAAGAAGCTGGTGACGCTCTTGAAAAGGAGCGTGGGAAGTGAAGAGTTAAGAGTGAAGAACGAAGAATTCAATAGCCGTGAAGAAGAAAGGATGAAGGGTGAAGAATCCAATTCCCCCAAAGGGCAAACCATCGTGATGGAGAAACATACCCATCAAGCCCACGTGATGATAGGCACCCAGGCCTACGATGTGCATGATGACCGCCGCATGCCGCTCTATCTCTTGAACAACATCCTCGGCGGCCCTGGCATGAATGCCAAGCTCAACCTTGCCCTCCGTGAGCACAACGGCCTCGTATATACCGTGGAGAGCACGATGGTGGCTTATGGCGACACCGGCACTTGGAGCATCTATTTCGGTTGTGATGAGCACGATGTGAAGCGTTGCCTCCGCTTGGTGCGCAAGGAGTTGGACAGATTCATGGAGAAGCCTCTCTCCGATGCCCAACTGCGTGCTGCCAAGAAACAGATCAAGGGACAGATAGGCGTGGCTTGCGACAACCGAGAGAACTTCGCCCTCGACTTTGGCAAGAGCTTCCTCCACTATGGTTGGGAGAAGAACGTGGACCGCCTCTATGAGCAAGTGGATGCCATCACCACCCAGCAGATGCAAGCCGTCGCCCAGGAGCTATTCGATGAGCATCGCCTCACCACGCTGATATTCAAGTAAAGCTAAATCGAACTGTTACAGTGTTACACGAAGCGATGAAAGTATGGAGAAGGAAAGAGAGGGTGAGGAAGCGAGCGACAAAAAGCAATAATACGCAAAGAAGGCAATCGCTGGGGGATATGGAATCCCTTGGCGACTGCCTTCTCGTATATTACCTATTGAATTAAAAACTGTTTCTTCAATTTTACTTGCCCATGCACAACTTGTTGTTGACTGATACTGCCTGGGCGATACATGCTGCTACTACAGCGAAAACCATTCCTAATACTAACATAACTTGTTCCTTTCTCTAATTATTAAATCTGTTATCCTTAAATCTTTTTCCTTGTATATCGTAAGCCTCAGCGAGGAGACACAAGCCTCAACACGTAGAAGCCGACTTTATTTCTTTGCCCCTTCCAGGGCCTCTATGCTTTCTCTTCCGAGAAGCCTTGCAGCTTATTTGCAAGCGTTGATTCCTAGGTTTATACCTGCGAAAGCGATCACTGCAAATGCTACAACTGCTACTGTCATTATCCCAAATGTCATCATAATCTTTTTCCTTTCTTTTAATACCTAATCAATCTTTTCAGTTACCTGAATCAATCTTTTCAGTTATCCTTTTTACTAATCTTTTATCCTTACTTTCTTTATTTCGAGTGCAAAGGTAATGCTTTTTGTGTGCGCACACAAATAATTTAAGAACTTTCTTTCGATAAAGCCTCATTTCTTGATGAAGGTCAAGAAAAAGGGGGAATGCCATGCAAGCACTCCCCCTTCCTTTATCTTATGCCGCCATTGGTATAGTGTCCATACTTGATTTATGCTGCCATTGGCGTGCCGTAGTGTCCACGCTTCGCCCACATCGCCAGCAGAGCTGTGAGCCTACCCTTCTTGCCTTGCATCTGATACACAGTCTGGATGTCCATCAGCGAGAAGGTGTCGGGCACGAAGGCAAGCAGATTGCTAGGACCGGAGTGGTTCACCAAGCGACGATCGCTATCTATCGCCTCCTCCCACTTCTCGCCATTCGCCAGGTAGAGCACCATCGCCTTGCGATAACCATTCGCCAAAGCTCGCTTGGCAAACTCGGCATAAGCCTTGTTGTCGGCTAGCTGGGCGGTCTCCATGATCTCGCCTTCAAGTCGCTCTGCCAACTGGCGTGCCTTCTTGCAATCCACTTTGGTTCACCTTGCTGGCGCTCTCCACGGTGGCGAAAGCCTTCTGCTCGTCCTCGCCAAAGGTGAGGATGACCTCCTTGATCCAAGCCGCCTCGCTATTGCAGATGTAGCGCAAGAGACAAGCCTGGCGAGTCAGCTCCTTGTAGGAGTCGAGATTGTAACTGTAGATGGCACCTTTGTTGGCATTACGACTTGGGTTCATTGCGATGACGGAGCCACTGAGCTGCTTGCAGTCATCAAAAGATTGTAACTGTAACATAATATTAATTTGTTTAGTGTTTTAATAAGCTCTTTTTGCAGAGCTTGATTGCCAATGTGGTTAATCGGCTGCAAAAGTAATCAAAATAATCCAAACCGCCAAATTTCGCCTTGCGCTTAGAGCCCATTTAACATTTGGCTCTTTTCAAAAAGCTTACAATCTGTATATCTGTAACTTACAGAGAATGTTAATTTTTTCTGTTAACATTTCATTTTCGGGTATATCATTCCATATTTTCTGTTTGGCTGGGATGGCACCTCGTTCAGACAAAGTCGAATCGTGTAACAGTTGTAACAGTGTAACAGTTGTTTTCTATCATCACATTACAGAATGAGGCGGTATTCCTAGAGATGGAATATCGCCTCATTGCCCTCATTGAAGAGGAGGTCGAGGATGCTCATATTGGGCAGGAAGCCGTGCTTCTGCTCATACACCTGATAATATCGCTTCGGTGTGAAATCGGGGTCAGGAAGCGGCTTCTTCGGACGAATCGCATCACGGAAGTCCACGACATCAAAGTGTTGAGTGTTCTTCGGGAAGTACTCATCCGTCACCTTCACGTTCGGACGAATGTCGAGGAGCTCTATCATCTTCTCCATGATTTCCATGTTGAAGTCGAAGAGGAAATCGTATTTCTTCTCATAGAAAGGGCGGATGTCGTCCTGGTAATACTCGAAGAAAGGGCTCTCGCCGTATGCCGAGAGGAGGGCATTCCAATGCACGTGTCGCCAGTTGGCATGGTCGGAGATACGGATGTCCTTCATCGCCATCGACGTGTCGTGGTTGGTGGGGATGGTGAGGGAGAGAGGTCCATTCGTGGTGGCGATAATCATACGGTTGCGATACGTTTGCTTGATGAAGCTCTCATGACGCTCTATCAAGCACTCGTCGTAGCGGTTCAGCTTCTGATACCACTGCACAGGACCAAAATAGCTGGAAGAAAGTAATGCAGTCAAAATTAAATTATTAATTATAATGAATAAATAATAAATGAGCGCATTCTAAGCCAGAGTATTCTTCACTTAGAATATCTTATACGCCTTGCCCACTATCTGATGCTTGTGGACAAGCGTCTCGCCCCCTGCCGTCTTGACGAGGTAGTAGCGGCAATCCTTGCAGCCACAACGCTCACAGCAGATGGTAGGGATGATGTACTGGCTCTTGCCCAATCGGATGGTGTCGCCTGGCAAGCGCATGATGCGACCGATGAAAAACGCCTCTTTCCAACCTTTCGAGCGATAACCTTCCATCGACTTGCCCGTATATTTCGACTTCGGGGTGACCACGCACTCCACCGAATCGGTGAAGACTATCGTCTCGCCACGCCCAAATCGGTCGCAATCAATCCTGTTCACTATCACTCGGTTGCCCTCCTTCAAGTGAGGCGGCAGACCGCCCGAAGGCACCGAATAGACAGTGAATGCGTAGGTGCGGATTACCCAAGCGAGGAGCAATGCCAGCACCAACGAGATCAGGAATTTGATAGCTATTTTCAAACTTACTTGATATTATCCACAAACGTGAAGAGGCGGTTCCAGCGGATACCGGAGAAGCCCGGATGGTCTGGGCTGTGGCTCCACCAGATGAAGATAGGCTTGCCCACGATATGGTCTTCTGGCACGAAGCCCCAGTAGCGTGAGTCGGCTGAGTTATGACGGTTGTCACCCATCATCCAGTAGTAGTCGAGCTTGAAGGTGTAGCTCTTCGCCTGTTTGCCATTGATGAAGATGTTGCCCTTGTTATCCACCTTCAGGTCGTTGCCCTCATACACCTTGATGCAGCGCTCATACACAGGAAGGTTCTTCAGCGTGAGGGCTATCGACTTGCCCTTCTTCGGAATCCACACCGGACCGTAGTTGTCGCGCGTCCAACCGGTATAGGCGTTCAGCGGATAGAGGTCGCCATAGGTGGCATCAGTATTGATGGAGATGCTCTGCACCAAGTTCTTGTTCGCCTTCAAAGCCTCGTAAGCCTTATGGGTCAGAGGGATGGCTCCCGTCTGATTGTAGGTGAGGAGGTCTTCGTTGGTGATGCCAAGCTGGTCGGCTAGTTCGACAGGGAACTCGCCCTTGAGCTTCATCTTATAGGTATATTGCACGTTGTCAGGCTCCTTGTTGGCCTTGCCATCGAGATATACGATGCGGTTCTTGATCTGGAGGGTCTGTCCTGGCAAGCCCACGCATCGCTTCACATAGTTCTCTCGGCGGTCGGTAGGACGGCTGATGATGTCGCCATACTCGCCTGGGGTATTGGCGATGTAACTGCGGCCGATGTTATACACCTGCTCGAAGTAGCGACGCTGCTGCAGAGGATTCATCGTGCGCACGTCTTTCGCCTGACCGTTTTGGTCCAGTATCTGCTCGCCGAAGCTATATACCATCTGATAGTAGTCCTGAGCCTGGTAGCGCTCCTCATTGACGAGGGTATCGCCAGCAGGATAGTTGAACACCACGATGTCGTTGAGCTTCACGTTACCCAATCCCTTCACACGGCGGTAATCCCAGTGAGGCCACTCCAGGTAGCTCTTCACATTGACGAGCGGCATGGTGTGCTGGGTCAAAGGCATGGTGAGCGGAGTCTCAGGGATGCGAGGTCCGTAGCTCACCTTGCTCACGAAGAGGTAGTCGCCCGTGAGGAGGCTCTTCTCCAAGGAGCTAGATGGAATCACGTAGTTCTGGAAGAAGAAGAGATTGATGAAATACACTGCCACGAGGGCGAAGACGATGGCATCCACCCAACTCATGATGAAACGCACCGGACCTTCCTCGTCCTTCCACCACTGCCAACGTATCTTCTTGGTGATGTAAATGTCGTAGATGAATGGCACCACGATGAGTCCCAGCCAGCTCTTCAGCCATATCAAGAATGCGAGGTACAGCACGATGACTACGGCGAATTTCGCCCACTGCACCTTCATGTTCAGTTGTTGTTTCTCTTTGTCTATCATATTTTTCTTGTGAAAAGGAAAACGTCAAGCATTCCTTTCTCTTAATTTAGAACTTAAACAAATCAGATGTGGTGAGCAAGCCGCTATGGTTGGCGGTGAACTCAGCTGCCAATACGGCACCGAGAGCGAATCCCTTGCGAGAGTGAGCGCTATGCTCGATGGTAATCATATCAGCCTCAGAGTCGTACATCACGGCATGGATGCCTGGCACCTCGCCATCACGCACACAGTTGATGACCAAGTCCTCGTCGGTGATGTTCTGGTCGCCCTCATCGCTATGACCATCGTTTGTCCAGTAGGTCACGCCACGCTTCCAGTCCTTCTTTCTATCCACGTTGTCGATGATTTCCTCAGCCAGGGTGATGGCAGTGCCGCTAGGAGCATCGAGCTTATGTACGTGGTGGGTCTCCTGCATGCACACGGAGTACTGTGGGAAACCATTCATAATCTTGGCGAGATAGCGGTTGACGGCAGAGAAGATAGCCACGCCGATGCTGAAGTTGGAAGCCCAGAAGAGGGTTTGCTTGCCATCAGCACAGAGTTTCTCCACGTCTTCCTTGTGGTCTTTCATCCAACCAGTAGAGCCACTCACCACCTTCACGTTGTGAGCGAAAGCCTTCAAATAGTTGCCGTAAGCGGCAGTAGGGTTGGTAAACTCGATAGCGACATCAGCCGAGCAGAACTCAGGGCTGTCGATGTCCTCAGGGTTATTCACGTCAATCTTACAAACGATTTCATGGCCACGCTGCAGGGCGATCTCCTCGATCATGTGTCCCATCTTGCCATAGCCGATCAAAGCAATTTTCATCTTTATCTTGTTTTTATTGTTTTTACTCATTCCTAGAGAGTTAGACCACATGATACGGTAAAACACCGTATTAGCGCCTTCGCTTTCTCCTCTTGATTTCGGCCTTTCATCCGAACGTTTCGGCAAAAATAATCATTTTTCTGCAAAAAACACCCTTATTTTAGTAAAAAACACTCGGAATATAGTAATAAATAGAAAAATTTGCTTATTTTTGCAGTGTTTTAGGGCTTTTGCCCTTATAAAATAGGATTCAAAAGTAATGAATGTATGAAATACATATTTGAGACAAAGATGGAGGTGCGCGACTATGAGTGCGACATCGAGGGCATCGTCAACAATGCCAACTACCTGCACTACATGGAGCATACCCGTCACCTCTTCCTACAGAAGCGAGGCCTCAGCTTCGCCGAGATGCACCGCAAGGGTGTGGATGCCGTGGTGGCTCGCATGAACTTGCAATACAAGACGCCATTGCAGTGCGATGACGAGTTTATCTCTCGCCTCTGGCTGGAGAAGCAGGGAGTGAGATACATCTTCCACCAAGACATCTTCCGTGCCTCCGACGAGCGACTCTGCCTCCGCGCCACAGTGGAGCTGGTGTGCCTCATCAATGGCAAGCTCGGCAATAGCGAAGAGTACGACAAGGCGCTGCTGAGCGAAGAGTGAAGAGTGAAGAATTCTCTTGCAATGAGAAGTTTCAGCACTCTTCCTCTTGGCAAGTGTAACAATGTAACAGTGTAACAGTTGTTTTTCCCATAGGCGAAAACCCAGCGAAGACAATTCATTCACGAAAACTATTGTCCCTTAACTTCCCCTAAATTCCCAAGAAATCCCAATAAACAATAACCAAATAAACAGAAAACCATTATGGAGCAATTATTGCATTATGTGTGGAAACACAAACTGTTTCCGCTCTCCCCTCTCTCCACCACGTTGCATCAGCCGGTGGAAGTCATCGACCCCGGATTGCACAACCGCAATGCCGGTCCCGACTTTTTCAATGCAAAAGTGAAAATCAACGGCACACTCTGGGTGGGCAACGTGGAGATTCACGACAAGGCAAGCGACTGGTATCTGCACGGCCACGAAAAGGACGAGCGATATGACAACGTCATCCTCCACGTATGCGGCATCATCGACCTAGAGGCTAGAAACTCTAAGGGCGAACCGCTCACGCAGATGCTGCTCAGCATCCCCGACAATGTGATGCGCCACTACAAGGAACTATTGAGCATCGACCAATATCCTCCTTGCTATCAAATCATCCCCTCGCTCACCCGACTCACCGTGCATTCCTGGATGAGTGCCCTACAGACGGAACGCCTCTCGCAGAAGACGGATGCCATCGAGCAGCGTGTGCGCCAATGCAATGGCGACTGGGAGAACGCCTACTTCGTAACCCTCGCACGCAACTATGGCTTCGGCATCAACGGCGACGCCTTCGAGCAATGGGCACTCGGCATTCCCCTCCACTCGGTGGATCATCATCGAGACAACCTCTTCCAGATAGAAGCCATCTTCCTAGGTCAGGCAGGTCTCCTGGAACTGAACACCATCCCCGAAAAATACCAAAAGGATGCACTCAACGATGGCAATTTCTCGAAGCTTCGGAATGAGTATCTCTATCTCGCCCATAAGTTCTCGCTCACACCGATGGACAGCAAGCTATGGCGATTCCTTCGCCTGCGCCCACAGAACTTCCCTCACATCCGCCTCTCGCAACTCGCCAACCTCTACTTTCAGCGCAAGGCGAGCCTCAGCCAACTGCTCGATGCCACTTCGGTGAAGGAAGCGAAACAGGTACTCTCCACCTCGGTGACACCCTACTGGGAGACGCACTACACCTTCGGAAGCGAGAGCATCCGCAACGAGAAGCACATCTCGCCTTTTTCGCTCAACCTGCTCGTCATCAACACCGTCATCCCCATCCTCTTCGCCTACGGCAGACACCGAGGAGAGGAGAAATACTGCGACCGAGCCTTCGACTTCCTCGAATCACTCCACGCCGAGAACAACCATATCGTGAGAATGTGGCAGCAATGCGGATTGCCAGTGGAGAACGCCGGGGACAGCCAAGCCCTCATCCAACTGAAGAAAGAATATTGCGACAAGAAGGAATGCCTCCGCTGTCGCATCGGATACGAATACTTAAAGAGAAAGTGATGGATCAACAAGAAATACTAAATACAATCGTGCTGACGAGACTGAACTATTTCAGCCTTGCCGGAATGCTCGACCTCTACCGCAAGGTGGGTTCGGCAACAACTATCCTAGAGAACAAGGACAACATCCAAGACATCCTCCCCGATGCCTCGCCCAAGCTCCTCGCCGCCCTCGCCAACACCGACGAGGCACGCAAGAGAGCCGAGGTGGAACTGGAGTACGACCTACGCTATGGCATAGAAGCCATCTGTATGAATGACGACCGCTATCCCCAGCGTCTGAAGGAATGCGACGATGCGCCGCTCATGCTCTTCTACAAGGGCAATGCCAACCTCAACCAGCAACGAGTCATCAACATCGTGGGCACTCGCCACTGCACTCCTTACGGCGAGGACCTCATCCGCCGCTTCGTGAGCGACCTCAGGCAGCTCTGTCCGCAAGTACTCATTGTGAGCGGTTTGGCATACGGAGTAGATATCTTGGCGCATCGACAAGCCCTCGACAAGGGATATGAGACGGTGGGCGTGTTGGCGCATGGCTTGGACGACCTCTACCCTTCCCGACACAAGGAGACGGCTCGCAGAATGACGGAGCAAGGAGGACTGCTTACCGAGTTTCTCACCCAGACGAACGCCGACAAAATCAACTTCGTGCGCCGCAACCGCATCGTGGCAGGCATGTCGGATGCTTGCATCTTGATAGAGAGTGCCGCCCATGGTGGAGGCCTCATCACGTGCGAGATCTCGCAAGCCTACAACCGTGATGTCTTCGCCTTCCCTGGCAGGATAGGCGACTACTACAGCGAGGGCTGCAACAACCTCATCCGCTCGAATGGTGCCACGCTCCTCACCAGTGCCGCCGACTTCGTGAAGGACATGGGATGGCAAGACGACTCGAAGCTGATGCAAGCCAAGCGACAAGGCATCGAGCGAAGTTTCTTCCCCGACCTCTCGGCAGAAGAGCAAGCCATCGTGGATGTCCTCACCCAGCACAACGACTTGCAAATCAACGTCATCTCCGTACAAGCCCACATCGAGGTGACTCGCCTCCCTGCCCTCCTCTTCACCCTGGAGATGAAGGGCATCATCAAGACATTGGCTGGAGGAATGTATCATTTGTTGATGTAGTCTTCTTGATTTTCAAAAATTTGCAGTAACTTTGCACCCGCAAAAGTTAGATTCATGAAAATAGGAAATATAGAATTTGGGCCTCAGCCCCTCTTCCTCGCTCCGATGGAAGACGTGACAGATATTGGATTTCGTATGCTCTGCAAACGATTTGGTGCCGCTATGGTTTATACCGAGTTCGTGTCGGCAGAAGCCTTGGTGCGCTCGATCAAATCGACCGTCAACAAGTTGACCATCAGTGACGAGGAACGTCCTGTGGGCATTCAGATATATGGTCGCACTACCGCCGATATGGTGGAGGCTGCCAAGATAGTGGAGCAAGCGCATCCCGATGTCATCGACCTCAACTTCGGTTGTCCGGTCAAGAAGGTGGCAGGCAAGGGAGCGGGAGCAGGTATGCTCCGCAACATCCCTTTGTTGCTCGACATCACTCGTGAGGTGGTGAAGGCAGTGAACGTGCCAGTCACCGTGAAGACCCGCCTGGGATGGGATTGCGACAACCTCATCATCACCGAGTTAGCCGAGCAGTTGCAGGATTGTGGCATCCAAGCCCTTACCATTCATGGCAGAACCCGAAGCCAGATGTACACGGGCGAGGCAGACTGGAGCCTCATCGGTGAGGTGAAGAACAATCCTCGCATCCACATCCCTATCATCGGCAATGGTGACATCGCCACTCCTGAGGAAGCCAAGCTTGCCTTCGATCGCTATGGCGTGGATGCCGTGATGATTGGCAGAGCCACCTTCGGCAGACCTTGGATATTCAAGGAAATCCGTGATTATCTCGACAATACAGGTGCCGCCCCATTGACGGTGGATGAGAAAATCGACCTCTTGGAGGAACAGCTCCGCATCAATGTGGAGCGCATTGACGAGTATCGTGGCATCCTCCACACTCGCCGTCATCTCGCTGCCTCCCCTATCTTCAAGGGCATCCCCGACTTCCGACAGACCAGAATCGCCATGCTGAGAGCCACGAAAGTGGAAGAGCTCACTGCGATATTGAAGGAATGCAGGGAGAGAATCAAAGCGATACAATAATATACTGATAAAGGGAGAATCCAAACTTTTCTATTGGAATCTCCCTTTATCTATTTTCTCACTGTTAACAGTTGTAACCGTGTAACAGTTGTTTTTACTTCAAAATGGAAGTGCCTTCGAGCAGGGCGAGAGCCTTGTTCTCATTCTCCTCCATGATTTCTCGCTCTCCAGGGCCCTTGTCGTTGATGCCGCAGAGGT
>ERZ1026888.157-NODE-157-length-41932-cov-10.488574_pt1 | contig 41932 bp, 27 predicted proteins | sample MGYA00380174_ERZ1026888 | MGnify/ENA primary metagenome ERZ1026888 (study PRJEB33269, sample SAMEA4719810) | human gut metagenome | biome: human-associated habitat; feature: organic feature; material: feces | place: Cameroon | collected 2013-10 ...
CTTGGGCGATATTTTTTTTGACTGTATACACTAGCATCGCGGATACGCTTACATTTTGTCCTTGGTAATCTCCATAACTATAGTATCCTTTTACTTTATAACTAATTGATTTACAACCATAAAGGTACTAAAAATTATTGAGATTACCAACTTTTATAAAGACTTTCTTATCCCGAACTCAGGTTCATAGGAATTAATCCGTCCCATCTCGGGGCGGATTTTTTTGTACGCTTACCCCAGATATTTATGCCGTTTGTTCCCATCGTGTTGCCGTTTGTTCCAAATCGGGGGAAATGACGTTTTCATGAGTGGCGGTTATTCTCTATTTTTGTAGTGCAATTCATATACGATTGCACAGCAGAGATAATCAATATTATGTTAACATCAATTCCCTAAAAACATTTGTGGATTTGACTAAAACAAGGAGAACAAGAACATGAACAAGAAATTTTTCGATTATGGCAAGTCATTCAGCAGAATGGGAATGGCAGTAGTAGCAGCACTTGCACTTACAGCAGGTTTCGCATCGTGCGGTGATGACGATGATGAAGGCGGATCGGCTACACCCAATACCGAGTCAGGCGTTCTGGAGACCACTTCAGGCAAGAAAGTGAGAGTGACAGGTGCCGGCAACCTTACATATTCCTACAACAGCGACGGCACGCTGGCATCCTTCGGTTATGGCAGCCATCCGTATGAGGCAAGCTACAACCCATTCACCTTTACACAAGACAACTACGGCAACGGCTACAAAGATGTCAGCGTGGTCAGCAACATCCGTACGAATGGCAGCGGCTACATCACTGGCTGCACCGAGAAATACGACTACGAAAGCTCCGACTCAGAGGAGCATGGTTCGGGCAGCGTCAGCGTGAGCTATAACGGCAATGGCAACGTTACGAGAATCAAGGGCAGCGGTTCCGGATATTACATCGAGGATGGAGAAAAGGAGAAATACAGTTCCTCATTCGATTATTCCTTCACATGGAACGACGGCAAACTCTTGAAGGCAGTCTACACATTCGTTGAGGATGGTGAGAAAGATATCGAAACCTTGGTATTCGACTATGATGATGCCGAGGCAAACGTAACGCTCCAATACGTGCCTAACTTCCTCAACGAAGAGTCAGACTCGTTCCTCGCCGGCCTGTTCTTTATCGGTTATGTAGGCAAGGGCCCGTCATACTTCCCGACCGGTGTAGACTACACTATGAAAGATTATGAAGGCACAGAGAACAAATACTACAACCTCACATATTCACTGAATTCAGACGGCACCGTATACCGCTACGGAGGAATGGAAAGCGGTTATATGTCATATTCCAGCGTCAGCGGAACCACGCCACGAAGCGTTTCTATGGCTCCTGCTGCCACAGACAAAGTGAAGAGGAGCATTTTCAGTAGTATCCACAGAAGATTCATGAACAGATAACCCCCGAAAGTCAGAAGGGCTTATCCCTTATGCCATATAATCCCGGCCTTCCAATGTGCAAGGTCGGGATTTTTCCGTCTCTAATCGCCAGGAAAGCCCCAAACAGGCGTCATTACCGGTATTTGGCTCCTCTTCTATCAAAAAAAATGAATTTCCTTTGCCTCTGTCAAAGCTTTCTTATAACTTTGCCCAAAGTTTTGCGCCAGACTGTTCTGGCTGTTGTTTAACCTATAAATCTGAAATAAGAATATGCCATTTACGAACAATGTCATGATTGTCCGTCACAAGCTGTTGACCGAACTTGTGAAGCTATGGAAAAATGACGAATTAGTAGACCGCATTGACCGTCTGCCTATCCAATTGAGTCCCCGCCGTTCAAAACACGAAGGACGTTGCTGTGTACACAAAGAGAGGGCAGTATGGAGATATAAGTCACTTCCGTTGTTGGGCATGACGATGGAAGACGAAACCGACGAGCTGACACCTCTCTCAGAATTTGCTTTCCGTGCCATGAAGAGAGCCGGCAGCGGTGCACCGAGAGAAGATATCCTTACCGTTATCGACGAGGCTTGTTCATCCTGCGTTCAGATCAATTATGAAATCACCAATCTGTGCCGTGGATGTATCGCCCGCCATTGTATGACCAACTGTCCCAAGAAGGCCGTCCATCTGAAGAAGAACGGACAGGCATTCATCGACCACGACGCTTGTATCAGCTGTGGTATCTGCCACGACAGCTGTCCATACCATGCCATCGTATACATACCTGTTCCTTGCGAGGAGTCATGCCCGGTAAAGGCAATCAGCAAAGATGAGCGTGGCGTAGAGCATATCGACGAGAGCAAGTGTATATACTGCGGAAAATGTCTCAACGCATGTCCGTTTGGCGCCATTATGGAGGTATCCCAGGTATTCGACGTGCTCTATAGAATCCGTAGCAAGAAGAAGCTCGTTGCCATCGTTGCCCCTGCAATCCTCGGCCAGTTCAAGGCAGAGAAGGGCCAGGTCTACGGCGCACTCCGCGAGATGGGCTTTGCCGACGTCATCGAGGTGGCACAGGGCGCCATGGAGACCGTAGAGCGTGAGGGCCACGAGCTGCTGGAAAGACTCGAAGAAGGCCAGCCGTTCATGACCACCTCTTGCTGTCCTTCATACAAGGAGATGGTGAAGAAACACGCTCCCGACATGGCGAAATACGTTTCCGACACCCGTTCGCCGATGTATTACACCGCCCGTCTGGCAAAGCAGCAGCATCCAGACGCCGATGTAGTGTTCATCGGTCCGTGCGTTGCCAAGCGCAAGGAAGCCCAGAGCGACGAAGCTGTAGACTTCGTTCTCACATTCGAGGAAATCTCTTCCGTGCTCGACGGACTGGGCATCGACATGGGCACAACCGCTCCATATAGCATGGCGGTGCAGTCGGTGCGCGAGGCACATGCTTTCGGAGAGTTGGGCGGCGTGACAGGCGCCGTGAAGGCATATCTCAAGGAGAAAGCCGAGTCATTGCAGGCAATCCAGGTTTCCAACCTGACAAAGAAGAACATCGCCATGCTGCGAGCTTACGGCAAGTCAGGAAAGGCTCCTGCCAAGTTCATCGAGGTCATGGCATGCGAGGGCGGATGTATCACCGGACCTTGCGTCCACAATGAGCTGAAAGCCGGAAAGCGCCAGTTCGACAAGGAATTGGGCAAGGAGACAAAGACCTATGATGATATGGATTGACAAACTACGCAGAGACCATGCTCTCGCGCCTGACGAATACCGGCAGCTGCTGGCAACGACAGACACCGATGCCGTGGAATATCTGCATCGGCAGGCGCGGGAGGTGGCTCTCAGGCAGTTTGGTCATGACATCTATATACGCGGACTGATAGAGGTGGGCAACCGCTGCCGCAACAATTGCTACTATTGCGGCATACGGGCATCCAACACGTCGGTGGCGCGTTACGAACTGACAAAAGAACAAATCCTGGCCTCTTGCCGGGAAGGCTATAAGCTGGGCTTCCGCACTTTTGTATTGCAAGGTGGCGAGAAGTCTGGCTCTTATGCTATGTGGGAAGACGTGGTCAGCGAGATACGCCTCGCCTATCCCGACTGTGCCATCACGCTCTCGCTGGGCGAGATGACGAGGAGCGAATACGAGGGACTGTTCCGTGCCGGCGCCAACCGCTATCTGCTGAGGCATGAAACCTACGATGCCGACCATTACCGCAGGCTCCATCCGGAGTCTATGTCAAGAGAACACCGGCTGCAATGTCTGCAATGGCTCAAGGAAACCGGCTATCAGACCGGCACCGGCATCATGGTGGGCAGCCCCGGACAGACTCTGGACCATCTGGTGGAGGACATCTGCTTCATCCGGCGTTTCCAGCCGCAGATGATAGGCATCGGACCCTTCATACCCCAGCATGACACACCCTTCAGGGATTGCCGTCCGGGAAGTGCCGACCTCACCCTGCGCCTGCTCTCCATCTTCCGCCTGATGTTCCCGTCGGTGCTGATACCAGCCACCACGGCGCTCTCCACACTCCTGCCCGACGGCAAGGCCCGGGGCATACTGGCAGGAGCCAATGTGGTGATGCCAAACCTCTCACCGGCGGCATACCGCTCCAGCTATGCGCTCTACGACAACAAGGCGGCGATGGGCACGGAGGCAGCCGAAGGGCTGACCCTGCTGAAACAAGAATTGGATAAAATCGGGTATCGTATATCTACGGCTCGTGGGGATTTTAAATGAATAATGACATGGACAAGATCTTTAATCCTGCCTCCGGCGAGGCAGAAGAGTTTATCAACCATCAGGAGATTCTCGATACGCTGCAATACGCATCGGAGCATAAGAACGATCGGGAGCTGATAGAGAATCTGCTTGAGAAGGCGACGAAATGCGGCGGACTGACCCACCGTGAGGCTGCCGTGCTCCTGGAGTGCGACGTCCCCGATCTGGTAGACCGCATCTTCCATCTGGCAAAAGAAATAAAGCAGCGCTTCTACGGCAATCGCATCGTGATGTTCGCACCGCTCTATCTCTCCAACTATTGCGTGAACGGCTGCGTATATTGTCCGTACCACGCCAAGAACAAGACCATACCCCGCCGCAAGCTCACCCAGGAAGAAATCAGGCGAGAGGTCGTAGCCCTGCAGGATATGGGGCACAAGCGTCTGGCGCTCGAAGCCGGCGAAGACCCACGCAATAATCCTATAGAATACATCCTGGAGTCTATCCAGACCATATACGGCATACATCACAAGAATGGAGCCATCCGCCGCGTCAATGTGAATATCGCCGCCACCACGGTGGAGAACTACCGCCGCCTGAAAGACGCCGGCATCGGCACGTATATCCTCTTTCAGGAGACATACCACAAGAAGCACTACGAGGAACTCCACCCCAGAGGTCCCAAGAGCAACTATGCCTACCACACCGAGGCTATGGATCGCGCCATGGAGGGCGGCATCGACGATGTGGGCATCGGCGTTCTCTTCGGTCTCAACCTCTATCGCTACGATTTCGTGGGCCTAATGATGCATGCCGAGCATCTGGAGACAAAGTTCGGAGTAGGTCCACACACCATCAGCGTGCCCCGAATCTGTCCGGCAGACGATATCTCAACAGAGGACTTCCCCGACGCCATTTCCGACGAGATGTTCGAGCGCATCGTCGCCGTCATCCGCATCGCCGTTCCATACACCGGCATGATCATCTCCACCCGTGAGTCAGAGGCCGTGCGCCGCCGTGTGCTGGAGCTTGGCGTGTCGCAGATCAGCGGCGGTTCGCGCACCAGCGTGGGAGGCTATGCCGACTCAAAGCCGGAGCATACCGAGCAGTTTGACGTCAGCGACCATCGCTCGTTGGACGAGGTGGTGGGCTGGCTGCTCGATCTGGGACATATACCGAGTTTCTGCACCGCCTGCTATCGTGAAGGACGCACCGGCGACCGCTTCATGTCGCTGCTCAAGGCCGGACAGATAGCAAACTGCTGCGGACCCAATGCCCTGATGACGCTGCAGGAGTATCTCGAAGACTATGCCTCGCCTGAGACCCGGGCGAAGGGACAGCAGGAGATTGCCAAGGCGTTGGAGCATATTCCGAACCCGAAGATAAAGGCGATTGCCACGAAGCGCCTGGAAGAGATAAAACAAGGAAAGAGAGATTTCAGATTCTGACACAGATATGGAGAATACACCACAGGTTTCCCGCTTGCATATAGCCCTCATAGGGCTGAGGAATGCCGGCAAGTCGTCACTGCTCAACGCATGGTTGGGACAGGACGTTTCTGTCGTGTCCAGCGTGGCAGGAACTACCACCGATGCCGTGAGGAAGGCTGCCGAACTCCCCGGATTGGGAGCTTGTGTGATTATCGACACACCGGGATTTGACGACACCGACCAGCAGCTGGGACATCTGCGCATTGGCAAGATGCAGACTGCCGTGAAGCAGGCCGACATCGTAATTCTGGTGGCGGGCGGACCAGTGCTCACGCCGGAAGAACGGGAGTGGGCTTCTTGGCTCAAGCTCAAGAAGACCCCCTGGCTCCTTGCTCTGGGCAAGGCAGACACCATGGCGGATGCAGAACAGGTAGCCGACCGTCTGTCCGGCGAACTGGATGTGCCCGCCGTGGCTGTCAGCGCCTGGCGCCGCAGCGGGTTCTCCAAGATGATGCAGCTGCTGCTCCAGCTCCTGCCGCCCGATTTCGGCAAGGAGACCATCACGGGCAGTCTTGCCGCTGAGGGCGACAGGGTGTTGCTCGTGATGCCACAGGACAAGGAGGCTCCGAAAGGACGCCTTATCCTGCCACAGGTGCAGACCATCCGTGAACTGCTCGACAAGCGGTGCATCGTTTCCTGCTGCACTCCCGACAAACTGGCTGCCGCTCTCGCCTCGTTACGGGAGAGTCCACACCTGATAATCACCGATTCGCAGGTCTTTCCGCAGGTGTTCGAACAGAAACCTGCCGACAGTCGGCTGACATCCTTCTCCGTGCTCTTCGCCGCCTACAAGGGCGATGCCGTGGCGTTGAAACAGGGAGCGGAGAGCATAGCCCGGCTTACAGACCATTCTCATGTGCTGATAGCCGAAGCCTGTGCCCATGTGCCGGCGGGCGAGGATATCGGCAGGGTGAAACTGCCGCGCCTGTTGCGCAAGAGGGTGGGCGAGGGCCTTCAGGTAAGTTTCGTCAATGGCCGTGATTTCTCCAAAGACCTCTCGCCATACGATCTCGTTATCCATTGCGGCGCCTGCATGTTCAATCGCCGTTATGTGTTAGACCGCATCCGTTCCTCACAGTCACAAGGTGTGCCCATCACCAATTATGGTATGGCGATAGCCTATCTCACCGGCATCCTGCATAAGATAGATTTCGCAGGATAGTCTGTTGGAATATATGAAAAACTTGATTTTTCCAGAAATTGTCAGATTGTCTGGTTTTCGCTCTAATGCATTGATAGTCTGATGATTATCGACCTGACGGTTGCTTTGGATTGTCTGGACAATTCGTCATCCTCATGGGTGGAATGTCATTCGTCCACCAGTTCCACGAGGAACTCGTTGCCTCGCCATGTCCTCCTCGACGTCATTCCGGGCAGCGCCTTCAGCCGGCGGCTGAGTGTCGTGAGATTGGTAGAAGCCATTGCCGCCGCACCCGCCTTCTGGCGCAGGTGCTGAAATATCGCCACCGTGGTCATATACTCACCCCTGCCGTTCTCCTTGCCGATGCGGAAATACTCTTTGAAGAAATCCTCCGCCGCCATCGTGCGCTGAAACCTGTCGTTGCTCATCGTCAGCAGCTCCGTTTCCAGTTTGTCGAAATACCAGCGGCGTCCACTCTCTATCTCGCTCAGTGCCTGGGCATAGAGCTGGGTGTAGTCTATTGGCGTCGCCACGTCGATGGGCCGGTTGAAATCCACACAGATGAAGCGGCGGCTCCCCGACGGGTCGCTCAGCACATTCTGCATGTTGCTCGTGGCGATGAACGATGCCCGGCGCGGCAGTTCCTCGATGGCGGTTCCCCACGGGCGCTTCATCTTCACCGCCGGCAGCTGCACCACATTCTTCAGAAAACCCTCCTGCAGCTTCGGCGAGATCTGGTTGAACTCATCCAGATTGATGAGCAGCAGTTCCGACATCGCCCTCAACACCTGCTTCTTCTCTGCCAGCTGCAGACTGTCGCAATATCCCCATTTCAGTTCCGGCGGCAGCAGCCGGCGGCAGAACGTGCTCTTGTTGAAACCCTGGTCGGAGATGAGCAGCGGCACGTTGCTGTTGCCATACAGCTCCCCCGTTTTGCCCGTCCATTGCGCCACCATCCCCAGAAACCACGTGTGGAATCTCTCCCTCCACTCCGGGTCCTCCGTCGGCACCGTGTCGGCGAGCCTTCCGATATGGTCGCTGCCGTCCCAGCGGCCCACACATTTGGCGAGGAAGTCGCCGATGGGGTCGAAACATCCGATGAAGTCAGACCCCACATAGTTTCTCACGTCATTAAACCCCACGGCGATGCCCGCCAGCTGCACCTCCAGCGTGATTCTCTTCAGCGCCCTCATGTCGAGCATCAGGAAAGGTCCGTTGCCGTCCCTTTCCATATACTCCGTGCATTCAGTCACCGTGTTGTATCTCAACACATACCTCCGCCTGATATGCTCCACCATCCTCACCACATGTGAGCACCTCGTCGGAATCCTCTCCCCGGTCTCATTCTCCGTGTTCGTCACTTCCGTTTCCTCACTTGTTTGAGTACTGTTCATTCTCTCAAACCACTTCTCCGAGGTCTTGGCAGATATCCTCAACCTTCCTCTTTTGTTTGTTCTTATGCTTTTTGTTTTCATGGTATTGTCTGTTTTTTTAGCCAAATGGCCGATTTGGAATTTTAGTCTGTTTTGGTTCAGAATTGGGCACGGTGCTTGCCCAACATGGGCAAGGTGCTTTCTCAATAGGGGCAAGCAGCTTGCCCCGGTTGGGCATCTTTCCTGTCCGTTTCGTGCCCATTATTTATTCAGAAAGCTGACCATCTCTTCGTAGAAATCAAACTCCACGTCATCATACCCATAGTCGGCGAAAATCCTCTTTATCTTCTCCTGCTGGTTTTCCGTCAGTTTCCACGCCCCCGAGTCGTATCTCGAAAAGTCCCTTCTGTTGCTCATTGTCTTGATGATGTCGTGGCGTATGGCCTTATAGTCGCATGCCTTTACATTGCCGAGAGCCTTTTTGAATCCCCATGCCACCTTAGTCTTCTTCATCTTATGAAACAGTTTGCATCCTTCCACCGGATTCGTGGTCGGCAGGATACATTTCCCACACAGGTTCTTCTGTTTCATCTTTCTGATGACATGCCATCTCGTGCATCTCTTCTTTATCTCGCAGTTTTCGTTCAAACAATGAACCCAATTGTACGGTGTCGTGAATTCTCCCTTCACGAAATCCGAATACTTGATTTCATAATGCATACTCAATGCTTTTTAAAAGTTTATGATTATATTATCCCGGTCCTTTGTTCAGCCCTGATGATTGATCAGAGCTTGGCGAGACAGTGATGCAGTCGTGCGCGCTTCGCTCCATCCCGTTTCCGCTTTCCGGTCCGTATGCCTATAAAATACGGTCCATTTCCCCCTTATGTCATATTCCATCCCCTTCCATACGATTAATTCTTCTTATTCCCCAACCATCCAGACAATCACCCGATGGTTTTCACCATGCAAAAAATGCGGAAGTGTCTGTAGTTCAGACACTTCCGCATTAGTGACCAGATGGTTGACGGTTTGAGAGAGAAAAATTGCTTATTCGGGTAATTTGCAGTACATTATTCCCGTCTTGAAGTCGAGAATCCATTTGTGTCTATACATGAAAGAAGAAGACAGCATTCCGGATATCGGTGGCAATTCCTCCCCTTCAGAGTCCTTGAAATTTTCCATGATATGAGGAGGTTCATCAATCACCTGCACATTGTCCTCGTAAGAACAGAGTTTAGGATCGTCTTCTGTTCCGCCAACACTCAACAGACTGAATTCCACGTTTTTGATTGTCGTTTTTATTTGTCTGTTGTTGAAAAGGGTGATAATCCCATTACTTATGGCGTTTCCATTAGGCAACCCGGCTTCATCTATCATGTGGCTTGTCATGACAGTCTTGTCCGCACCCGAATCGACAAGCATTATGAATTCGTTTTCTCCGCTGGAAATGCCCACCACAGGGATACCGTAGTTCTTGAACCCATACTCCATGGGGAAAAAGAATTCGCAGTTGTCGGGGTGGGTGTAAGTGCCGTCAGAGGTATAGAGCATTTCTTTGGCGTAGTCCAGAGTGAGTTGGTGTCTTATTAAGAATTTGCTGCCTACGATGCCTATCATTCCCACAAGTATCTGGTCGAAGTCTGATGCCTCACTCACATAAAACACGTCGCTGAACTCCTGATTGTTGCCCATCTTGAAAGTGAAGTCAACAGCATAGCACTCATTGCTCTCTCCTTGAATTGTGCTTATATTTTTGCTGTCACCCTTCCTGACGGCAGAATCATCCAGTAAATCCATTACGGATTTGTTGAGGATACAATCGAAGGAACCGGTGTCAATCAGTATTATGCCGAAATAGACGTTGCCGTCTTTACCCTGAAAAGCTGCTTTTATGAGGGGTGAATTATTCGTTTTCAATGTTTTTAGTTTAGTTTCAAATTTCATTTTTTCCATGTCGTAGATTTTTTTGTTTGATATTGAGGGCTTTCCTTTGGATAGAGGGGAAGCCTTGGGGGATATTGTTTTTGATTCTTTGGAACCAGATAGGTTGTGGCATTACGTATCCTTCAGGCAAGTTCTTCGTCAAACTCTTGCTTCTTGATTCGCATTATCAGATAGCTGACGGACTTTGGCGCTTTCTTGCGGGTGAACTTCAATAGATTGTCAAACTCTTCTTCTGTCATATCCGAATTGAATGCCTCTATCAGTTCGCTTTCTCTCGTAGAATCGAGCATGATGGATTTGCGCTTCATCAGCATGCGTAAGGCATGAATGCCACGGTCGTATTTTGGTCTCGCTTCAACCAGTTTCCTCATCAAGTCGAGACCGGGTTCGCCGATGTGCATCTCGTTGAGCATGGCAATAATGTAGAGCACCTTGGCATCAGGGGTCGCCATGTCGAAGACATCTCCCATTAGAACGTTCACTTCGTCTGCTTCGTTGTATCTGCCTGACATTGCCAATGCACGGGATTTCACGTATAGGGCTTCCTGACATAGATGCTTCTGAAGAACTGTATCCGCCAACATCAAAGCCTGCTCGTATTTGCCGGCATAGAGGCTGAGCAATGCCGCCAAGAACGTTGCTGGCCAATGATTGGCTTTTAACAGTTCTGTTGGAACATTCTCTATGCTTCCCATCAGGAAATCATCGCATACTACAGTGTCGAGGAATCTTTTGGCTTGCAGCATCGCCTCCTTGATATCTCCAGCCAGAGCCTTCCTGTTCACCAATAGCAGGTATTGCCTGGCGGCTTCGTCGTAGTCGTTCTGCTTGAGTGCCGCATATACTGCTTTGCCGCTCTCTATCTCGTTGTTTATGAGATGCTCGTCGTTATACCCACTGGCATAAGCAAGAATTTCACGGTTTGTATACGCATACTGCGGTATGACATCTTTGGAGAGGAACAGTCCATCCAATGTTCTCACTCGGCTCAATGCCACATACAGCTGCCCTGCAGCAAAGAGGCCATGGCTAAGGTTCAGCGACATCTTGTCGAATGTCATGCCTTGGCTTTTGTGTATGGTGATAGCCCATGCCAACTTCAGTGGATATTGTGTGAATGTGCCTGTGACATCCTTTTTCAGTTTTTGCGACTTGTGGTCATATTCGAAATCTACAGAATCCCATGAGGTGCAAGGCACGGTGTAGGTGTTGCCGTTGTTGAGACAGACGTGGATCTCGTCTTTCGTGAGTTTCACCACCTTCGCAAGTGTGCCGTTAGCCCATCGCTTAAGCTGGTCGTTGCGGGTGAACATCACTTGTGCGCCAACCTTAAGATGAAGGTTCAGATCCACAGGCAGTCTCTTGTCGTCGAACTTCCCTGAAACGGTTCCCTCGTAGACGAATTCCTCAGCATCAATCTCAGAAAGACACTTGTGGTTTATCTCGCTGGCGGTCTTGTTGAGAGACGTCAGTGTGATGACCATTCCATCCTTGGCTTCAGGCTGCACCACGCGGCGGTTGAGATTCATGATGTTCTCAGGTGTTACCTTGTTCATGCGTACATTTTCAAGGATATGCAGAAATTGTTTGTCGTCATCCTGTCTATACACCTTCTGAAATTCTATCTTCACCATGCGCATGTGTTTTATGACATTGGCTTTATAGAAGAAAAACTCGTTGGTCTGATAGATGTCGTGCATCAATTCCCATTCTGCTCCATGTCTCACTATTGGAGGCAGCTGAAACATGTCGCCAACGAAGATTATCTGTTTGCCTCCGAAGGGCAATGTGGTGCGCAGAGTCTTGCGCAGCGTGTAGTCGATGGCATCCACTATGTCGCATCTCACCATTGACACCTCATCGATGATGATGGTGTCGGCATGCAGGAGCGTCAGGATGCGGGCCTCATTCAGTTTTCCACAGGTTCCAGGAGGACATACTTCCATCGGAAGACCGAAGAAGGAATGTATGGTGTCGCCGCCAGCCAAGATTGCGGCGACTCCGGTAGGAGCCAATGTGATAAACTGCTTGTCAACCATCTTCTGAACGTTGCGTAGAAAGGTGGTTTTGCCGGTTCCTGCACGTCCTGTGAGAAAAAAACTGCTGTTGGTGTTGGCAATTAGCTCGTAGGCGAGCATCTGCTGCAGGTTTTTGGGGTCTATCTGTATATTCTCCATATTATTTCTGTTCTATTGCTGGTAATATTTGTGTAAGGCGAGTATTGAAATCTGCATCAAGGAAACTCTTGTAGCATTTGCCGATCAGACTTTTTGCCTGTATCTCGATTTCTTCTGCCGGTACTGATGTGCGTTGTGATTTCAGTATGCCTGCGAGGTAATCCTTGACCATCCTTTCTGATTCCGCGCGTATGAACTCTTCGTTTCTGTGCACCTTGTCATAGTCTCGCTTCTGTATCAGCTCAAGCTTCTTTCCGTTGAAGGCATATATCTCAATGCTGTCAATGTAGGTCCAGTTGTGGTAGAGTCCCACTTTCTCCACTATGACAATGCGGTCGCAGAAACGAATTCCCCGATAGTATCGGTTCCCATTTCCACTTTCATATTCGTTACAGATGAACATCTTCTGTCCATTGTCCCATGCCGGAACGCTGGCTCTCTGATTGCCGAAAGTAGGTAGTATGCTGTCAAACAAGTTTTTGCTTATTGCCTTTGCTAATGAAGCCATGTTTTTTTCCTTTCTTTTAAGGTTTTGTGAATTAGTTCTCGTTTTCTCTCTTTCTGTGAGGGGCAGATCATGCAAGCATTTTACGCTGAGTCTGCTCAATCATCTCTTTTGAGAAAGATAATATCTGATGCTCGCTGATTCGCTGCCCGAGAGCTTTTGCCTGTCCTATGAGGAAGTCTTTTAGCATGAGAATGCTTTGCTCTTTGGCAAAGAACTCAGAGAATACTCTCCAGTTGTATCCTCCCCATGATTTCTGGGCAATGATTCTTGCCTTTTTGCCGTCCCATCCAAACAGTGTTATACCCTTGAGGAAGGTGTGGGTATGTCCTTGGCCGATGTTGTAGTACACGGCAAGACGGTCGGAGATACGGATTGCCTTGTAGTAGGTGTTGCCGGCGGCGCTGGTGTAACCACAGGTCAGAAACACGTTCTTCTCAGGATTGTATGTTAGAGAACTTCCCGAAAGGGCTGGTAATGCCTTGGCGGCAACGAGTGCTAGAGCATTCATGTGCTTTTAGTTTTTTGTTGTTTTTGACGGAATAGGCCGTCGCCTTTGATGATGAATTTAAGTGAATTTGGAACCATCCCTGCGTGGTTGTCATGCGCACAACTGGTGGTTTCTCAGTTCACTCATGCTTTTGCTTGTGCAGTGGCGGTAGATATGGCTTGAGAAGCGGTCTCTTCTTCTTCCCACCTTGCTGTATGCTTGTTGAGCCTGGCGTTTTTCCACTATGCGGCGAAGAATGCGTTTCTGGGCATTATACGACTTAACCTTGTTTTTGCAGCGAAGGTTCAGCAATATGCCGTCAAACAGTTCCTCCTCCATCTGCTTCGTCGCGCGTCTGCAAGACTCCTTTGCAGCAGCCTTCTGGTATCTGATTCCATGGGCAATCTTGTCCCAGTTTTTTGCCACCTTTCGACGAGCATTGGCTTCTGCCTTTCTGCCTCTTGCCCTATTGTTCTTTTTGTGAACCTTGTTGGTAGGCTGCATCATTGTTCCTTTCTTGTCCTTATTCATAGTCTTGGAGATTTGGATTTAACATTGCCACCACTCGTTTTGCTGAGTCAGACACCGGGGTGGTTCCGATGATTGACGCTGCAAAGATAGAACGAAATGATGGGTGTGGCAAGGAAAAAGTAAACGGGAATGGTTCCTTCAAATTTGGAACCATTCCCGGTGTTGTAATAGCCCTTCAAAAGCGGACTTTCCACAACAAAACGTGTAAAATTATGAACAATTTCAACGTTGTAATAGCCCTTCAAAACTGGGCCTTCCACAACCATGCTTGGTTTTGATTACATTGAAAGAGCGTTGTAATAGTCCCTCAAAATCGGACCTTCCACAACAAGCAAATGTCCATTTACACTAAGCAGTGTGTTGTAACAGTCCCTCAAAACCGGACCTTCCACAACAGTACACAATGAAATGCCTCGTAGCATGTAGTTGTAATAGTCCCTCAAAACCGGACCTTCCACAACACTTAACGGTCACAAAGAGGGCGAATACGTGTTGTAATAGTCCCTCAAAACTGGACCTTCCACAACTGTCCTTCGCAAGCTCCCTTATGCCACGGCGTTGTAATAGTCCCTCAAAACTGGACCTTCCACAACTTACGCTTTGTGCACAAAATCTTTAGGAGTGTTGTAATAGTCCCTCAAAACTGGACCTTCCACAACTTAGATGATTAAATTGTCTTTGCAAATATAGTTGTAATAGTCCCTCAAAACTGGACCTTCCACAACGTGTTACTGTTTACTATGATTGGAAGGAATGTTGTAATAGTCCCTCAAAACTGGACCTTCCACAACCCCTTTGTTTTAGTGTAAGTGTATGCGTTAGTTGTAATAGTCCCTCAAAACTGGACCTTCCACAACTAGAAAAAGAGAATAAAGAACTTCGAGAAGTTGTAATAGTCCCTCAAAACTGGACCTTCCACAACTGTGATTCCATACTTCTCTAAAACTGACTTGTTGTAATAGTCCCTCAAAACTGGACCTTCCACAACTTATAAAGGTAAACTTACATATACTATTGTGTTGTAATAGTCCCTCAAAACTGGACCTTCCACAACATGAAAACAAAAATAACGTATGAATTTGCAGTTGTAATAGTCCCTCAAAACTGGACCTTCCACAACCTACAATCGATAACATCCTTATAATCAATGTTTTTAATTGATTTTGTTTTCATAAATGAAATATTTGAGTGTTATGGTAATGCAAAAATAGGATTATTTCATGTTCTGCCCAAATTCGTACTGTTATTTTTCTCCTCCGGTGCCATCATATATCTGATGACACCAGAGGATGAAACTATTTCATGATGGCATATTCTCCAAATGCTTTCTTTATGCTCATGGCAATTTCAGGCAAAGCCCTTATCTCAACAATACCTTTGTCGGGATAGTTGTTGTGGTCGAAAGCATTCCTGATGTTTCGCAATATGTCACTTTGTTCTTTATTGATATTCTTGTTGTTTAGGAGAATCTTTAAGATGGACTTGAAATCAACCTTTTCTTCTCTGTCAACTCTCGCCGGCAACTCAGGATAAGTATCGAATGCCCATTTCTCTAAGTTGAATACGATGCTCGATATTTCAGGTCGGCATTGGTCATACTTCTTGAATTCCTCCATAATGTCCTCCTTGGATACAGTGCTGGAGCCAACAAGTTCTAACAAGTTGCCGATTCTCTTGTCGCTTGCCAAGACGAAGAAATCACCATAGTTCTTCAGCTTCATGCCTTCAGATGTTATGGTATATTTCTTGCCGCCCTTTTCAAAAGTGAATGACATAGGCATAATCTCAGACAGGATTCCCTTTTCTGCATCAGGCATAATCCCTTTCAGCTTGAATCTCTCGCCGTCGAAATCCGCCAGTTCCGTCAGAGTCTTCTTTGCCAATAAGAAGAGCAGGGCATCCTGTACTCTGTATCTGCGGATCACCTTCTCACTTTTCTGGTATTCGTTGCGGCTGTTACTCAAACGCTTGTCTAATATCGTTTCGATTTCTTCAGAAGAGGCATTACGCATCTGTCTGTTTGACCTGATTTTGTTTGAAGCCTGTTTCCTGTATTGTTCAGTCCGGCTTGCACGTTCTTTCCATAAACCTTCTCTTTCTTCTACGGATGTGAAGCAGTGCTGCAGCGAACCTTTCCTGCCGTATTCCCCCTTCTGCATGTCCATATAGTGATAGTTGCGCTTCCACTGATAGAATGTCTGGAAATCATCATTCAACACTCGTTTCATATATTCTGCGATGAGATACGTGACGTTGGCATTATTGAAATCAATGCCCTCCATCTGCGGCAGCGATTTCAGGTGGCTCTTGATTTCGTTGTCGAACATCTGTCGAGGCAATTCCACCGGCAGGTCTTCAGAGTAGATTCTGCCGAGAGTCTTCATGGCTGGTGTTTCCCATTTGTTCTGGTCTCGTCTGATGAAAGGCACATCCACCTTGTTCCCCTTCTTTATCTCGTTGGAGAGTCCGATGAGATAGAATTTGCGCTCTATTAGATACCTCTCGTAGAAATCCACGGTGTTGGCAGGGATAGATCTTGCAAAGACCTTATATAAGAAAGGATGAGGCTCTGTTGTGCCTTTGCCGATGAGCCGGGCTTTCTCAAACATCAGCTTGAACTGTTGCTTGGCTTCATAATCGTCGCCACTGTCGTAAACGGCGATGGCAGACTGCATGATGCGATAGTTCAATCCCGTAATCTTGTTCTCGCCATCATTTACAGAAGGCTGGAACAAAACGATGTCTTTGGCGAGGAAATCCGCCAGCTTACCTGTAGAAATCTGTTTGAAACCGCGCTTGCCCATCTTGTTATCGGCAGAACGTATGGATTTGCGGTCGTCTTTAAATCTCTTGATGCGCCGTTCGGTATCGGTAAGCATGTCGTCGACGGTAAGCCTGATGAAGGCGTCAACATCCTTGCCATGAGCATTTCCGCTGATGAGATCAAGAATCTTCTGGGGCAGATCGCTTTCAGCAATGCCGAAAGAGGCAATGTTTTGAGCTGTCACCTCTTCTTTTTGCATTGCTTGGAACAATCTCTTATACCTGTTGTGAACATCGACAATAAGCTTTTCGGTCTTTTTGCTACCGAACAGGAACATATGAAATGCCATGGCAGGTATTTCAAGAGTGCTCATACGGCAGGATGGAATGGTCTTTACCACATACCTGTCATCCTCAATTACAGGCAACAATGGGGTAGAGTTTTCTTCATCGCTTATGAACATTTCCACCTTGTTGTTCTCCAGTATATAGTGAGTGTAAGTGTCCACGATATATGGATAGTTCGCCGGATTGGCGTCGTCTCTTTTCATATTCTCAAAATCGCGAATGCGGATGCCGCTGTTGCCGAAAGTCCCGTTTTCTTGCTTTCGCATTGCTTCAGCCTCTTCCAATCTTCCGAAACCGTTGAGAGGCTGTTCTATCACCCTTACTCGTGTCTGACCGTCGATGCAGGTCTTGTCAGCTTTCAGAAGATAGCGCAGCTTTCCCATGTTGACATGGAAACGGATGTGGTCGAACAGCTTGCCGTAGTCAATATACTGCAACAACAATGGCACGAACCTGTCGGTGCTACGCTTCATAAGCACCTCGTTGTGGTCATCGGAAATGATTCTGAACCGAGACTGCTTCTCAGCCGAGAGGGTAGTGAACAGTTCGTCCGGACAACGCTTCACCTCATTCAGCATATCCATAGCCACCGACTTGTTGCTCTTTTCAGAGTGGATGCGGTCTTTGGGCAGTTTGATGCTGTTTATGCCAAAAGAACGGATGATGATGCGTCGCTCTTCCGATTGTGCATTGTATGAAGAGAAGATTGGAAGCTTTGTCAGGAAAATGTTGATATACTGCTTGTCGAGGAACAGACAGATAAGCAAGGCTAGGCCGACTCCAGACAAGTGGAGCTTCTTTTGTGTGTCGCCGTTGTAGTCTTGTAGACTGAGGAAGAAACCAGTATTTACTTGTGATTTCCTTTTCCCGTATGCGTCTTTGACGAATTTGAATCTTTTGTCCTGTATAAAGGCGAGGTCTTCGGTTTTGTATCCATAACGCTCATTCATGTTTCGCAGTGCTACAGTGTAGTAGTTGTTTGTCATTCCGGAAAGAGGCTGCTCAGTACTTGTCAGAAACTCGCAGCCGTCGATCAGCTTTTCTTCGTAGGTTTTGTAATGGTTGGTTAGGTCGCGATACATTTTCAGCACGCCGAAAGCCCTTTTCAGAACTTCAAAGATGTCGTTGCTGTTCACCTCAACCCTATTCTGTTTGTATTTTCCGTTCGAATACTCTCTTTGGTTTTCAGCCATAATCTTGAGGAAAGGAAAATATGACTGCAGACGTTCGATGATGAACATAGTCTTTTCCGGCTGTTTGTCATATCCATTCTTCGCATTGTATAAATGGCTCATTACGGGGTGGAACCATAGATTTTCGTTGTTCACGTTCTGTTCCCCCTCGATGTCGGCCACTTTCTGTATGTGGTCGAGTACGGTCTGTGCGTTCAGCATTGCCATGACAGAGTATGTGCCGAAATACTTCTTCTGGTTTTCCACTAATGCAGGTATATTCATATCGTATGCTTTTTAGTTGGTTAATATTCCGTTCGTTAATACAGGTGCAAAGTTATGATTATGAGTCGTATTCTGCAAGTATTATTATGGCGTGATTGGTTCTTTTGCTTTTGGAACCATTCCCGCTTATGAATCCTAGTCGGCGCCTTCTTTTCTGTTAGCGTATAGCCTGTGCATATTCTCTATTCTGTCGGCAAATATCTTGCGTATGTTTTCGGGGCTTACGACTTCGAGGCCGTCGCCCATCTGCAAGACGCGGCCGATGAACTCGTTGTTGAGTTCTACATGGATGACGAACTCACCGTATTTGCCGTCTTCATGCTCTCCAAACGGGATTGACACTTCCTGGCTTGGGTGGATTTTCTTGGTATCCGTCAATTTGAAGATATAGTGAGAGTGTGCACGTATGTGTACTGCTTCTGCATGATAAGGATTTCCCTCTTTGTCTTTCGTGTGGGTTACGCCTACGATGTTTTTGAAATACTCATTATAGAATCCTTTTGGGGCAGGCTTGTAGGCGATTTTATAGAGTTCGCGAGGTCTCGAACATATTCTGTCGAGGGCGATGTTGTATCCATTCTCAGGAGTCTGGCCGTCGGCATGGCCCAGGAGATGCCACCTGCCATTGAATTCCTTTAGGAAATGAGGATGGAAAGTCAAGTTGCGCTCTTCTTCATCATAAGGTTTGTAGTCGATAGACAACACCTGCTTTTTTATGATAGCTTCGTAGAGGAAAGGAAGAAGCTCGATGTTTGTCAGCATTCGGTCGAGACTCGATGCCAGTATCTGCTTGCCCTCACGCCTGTTCTTCTTTATTTCAAGCAGGTCCTCACAATCCTTGAAGAAATATTCAAGCCATGACGTGGGGAAGAATCCCGCAGAATCCTGACAGAATTGCCAATACTTATTTATGTTCTTTATAGCCATGGCGTTGCGCATATCCCTTAGTGGGTCAGGATTGCTTCCTGTATATCTGAAACTTTTGTCACGGTTGTTTCCTTTTTCCTCAATGCAGCCGGCGCCGATCCTGTCGGTCAGTGCAGTCTTCAACTCGTTGAATGCCTTTTTCAGTTGGGTATAGTTTTTGCATTTCGTAACACTATATTGAAGTTCATTCGCCGATTTCTTGTCGAGATACTCTACCATTACATCTGTATTGGTGAACCATTCCCGTTTCATCAGATGCTTATATATAATGTTTGCGAATTGCGCCTTGCAGCTTTCTCCGAAGAATATATTGGAATTTTTCATAGTTGTAAGTTTTTTTGTTCTTGACTTGATGTGAGTGCAAATACTTTGCCAACGAGGGCAAAGAGAGTTCACTCTCAATTTGCCGAGTGCCGCTAAGTATTATGCAAATATATCATTTATCTCTAACAAATACAAGTTGAATTGAGCGTATTTATGTCTTTTTGTTTGCTTTGTCCTTGAAAAATTATGTCGTTTGTTTTTTTATGTGTAATTTTGGATGTCGTTTGTATATGCTTTACCGATGACTAACCTAATATATTTACTATGCCAGACAACAAGAAGGCTTTGATAAGATATAGGATACTGGACAAATGTTTCAGCGATAAATACCATAAGTTCTATATTGATGAGCTTGTGGAGAAATGTAATGATGCCTTGGAGGATGCGGCAAAGCATCCGGTCAGCAAGAGACAGATATATGCGGATATCGAGTTCATGAAGAGTTCTGACGGATGGAACGCCCCTATAGTTTCCATTCAGGACGGAAAGAGAAAGTATATAAAATATTCGTATGATTTCTCCATTGTAGAGGCTCCTATAACGGATATGGAGTTGGAACAACTCCAAACTTTGATAGTTTCCTTGTCCCGGTTGCAGGGCATTCCTTGTTATGACTGGATAGGAGAACTCTTGACCAATTTGCGGTATAAGCTTGGAGTCAGAGGTGGTGATAATGACATTATCGGCTTTGAGCAGAACCGTGATATGAAAGGAATAAAGTGTTTGCCGGACTTGATAGACTATATCATAAAAAAGCATCCGATAGAATTATGTTACAAGTCGTTTACCGGGAAAGATATTCTGTGGACAATCCATCCATATTATCTCAAACAATATAATAACAGGTGGTATCTGCTTGGTTATAATGATGAATATAAGGATATATCTATAATCCCGTTGGATAGGATTGAGGGTATGAAGCTTTCTGATGTCAGATTTGTGCCAAACAGGAAGTATGACTTCAACTTATATTTCAAGGATATCATAGGAATCTCTTTTGACAATAATTTGGAAGTGAGGCATATTGTGCTAAGATTCTCAAAAGGCAGACTGCCGTATGTGGTTTCGAAACCGATACATCATTCCCAATGTGTAGAGGATGAAGAACAGAGGATTGTGACGATCGATGTTATTCCTAACAAAGAACTCGTTTCACAGCTGTTGTGGTTCGGAAATGATGTGGAAATAGTCTCGCCGACAGAACTAAAACAGCAAATTATGCAAAAAATCAAGGAAATGTATCAAATTTATTTTGATGTGAAGTAAGACTGCACAACGGCTGCGTACTTTTGCAACGGAAACAAAAAACAACGACTATGTTACAAACAAAAAACAACAGCTTTAGCGTAGAGGCACTTGTTGCCAAGTATCGTGACTTCGTAAAGTGGAATACTCCATGTACGAGTAAAAGAGAAGGGGATACCGTGGTCAGCATGTGTGATCCCTATGCCTCATCTGCAGATATTCAGTTGATATCACAAGTATATAAAGATGTGCTTGGTGACAAGGCTGATCAGAAAGTGCTTGATATAATGTCAAAGTATATCAACTGTTTCTGTGAGGACGCTTTGACTGATGCCGAGTATGCCTTCTTGTGTGAAAACTTCTCGGAGTTTATTGACTACGAGTTCATAAATAAGAAGTCTTGGTCATATGGTAGTGTCATGACGGCTGAAACTCAAGATATTGTTGCATCACCAGTTTTTGATTTGTCTTCTGTTGCCGGTGTTCCTGCTGAAACACTTAAGTTCTTGAGCACGCATTGTGCTATCTCAAAGGACGAGAGCCTCTTTGTTTCTGGCGATGATTGTGGAGACATCAAGTCTTTGTTCGCTATAAATGATGATGCTTTGCATAGTAATAGCAAAGACGAATCTTGGGCTTTGAATACAATCCGTTTTTGTATGAGAAGTACAGGTGCACGTCTTACAAAGGGTATTCCTGCAGAACATACACAGGATGTTGTGATCTTTTTTGACTATGACTATGACCTTGATAATGGACTGTTTTCTCTTTTAGAGATCAAGCGTGACGTATATGTGATGAATGGTTCAGATAAGAAGGTTCTTCTTGCTGATGCTTTCAAAATGCTCAAGTCGAATGGCAGGATGTATCTGGATATTGCTCGTGTCCAGCTTAAGAAGGGAAGTAGGATATATTCGGAAATACAGAAGTTTGTGTCAGAAAAAGTGGTGACATCTGTATCTACGTATAAAAATGAAAATGGTCAGTATCGCTGTCTCCTCGTTATTGATAAGCGGGGTGCCGACAAGATTACGATGAAGGCCGAAATGGCGGAAAAGTCTGTGGATGTTTCATACGATGATGTTGACATGGATATGCTGTGGCCAGGATATTACTATAACAAACGCCAGGCGAATACCGTTCCTTTGTCGGAATTGGTAGAACTGTTTGTTCCAAAAGATGAATCCTCTGAAAAAGCAGCAACTGTTACTCATTTTGTGCTTTCTCTGAGTTTGGAAGATGATTTTATGAATTCTTGTTTAAGTGATGCGGATCTGTATATGGCGGAAAAGGCTATGAAGAGGCTTCGCATTGAAAAAACAGAGGAAGCAAAAACCGAAAATTTCAGGTTCTCTGATGAGGATTTTGTAAGGATGGAGAATAGGCTAATAGAGAGGATGCGTAGAATCCCCCCTTGCACTACCCCTTGTGTTCTCTTGTCGTCTTTGTTACGTATCGGATATGTTCCAAATGTACCAGCAGGTGGAGTTTGTGTGTCTCCTTTGTTGTATTGTTTGAAACCCAAACAAGGTGTTTCGGTTCAATACATAGCATCATTGCTTTGTGATGAGGATATAAAACTACAGATACGGCGCACATGTGAGGATGTGTTAGGCCGCACAGATTTGGACTATGTCTTGGACAAGATATATGTGCCTAATCATACTCCGATAGAGCGGGAGAGATTTGTTGCTTCCGTAGTGATGTCTGCATATGACAATCTGAAGAAGGAGAAAGAGCAAGACCTGACAAACTATTCTAAGGGTATACGTTTGCGCAAGCATGCCCTTTCGCAGTCGTTGTCATCTGTAAGTTCCTTGTTTGATACGCTTAATACATTGCGTAAAAGAAATTTTGGAGTATTGGATGATACGGATGTCGTGTCGGTTAAGGGCTTTACGGTTGCTGATATTTTCGAACGTCTGGAAAAGTGGTTGCCTGAAGTTATGGAGACTGTAGATCATCTTGCTGATATAGATTATTCATTCGGAAAGATTGAAAGCATAAATCCAGAAACTTTCATTGAGGGATATATATCATCTCATGACAAGGAGTGGATGAATTTTTCTGCATCGGTCAATTGGATTAGAGGTAACAATATTGCCCGTGAAGACAAAAAGATGAATGGCGTTGTCTTATTGAAGAAAGGGGATCCTATCAGTAGTTTTAATTTTCCGAAGGATGCATTGTATCGGATATTGGATAATATCGTTTCAAATGCCAAGGAGTATGCTTTCACAGATGAAGGCAGAGAAGACTATGATTTGCATTTCTCTTGGAGAATGAATGGTACTGATCTCGTTATTGAGATTGCCAATAATGGTACTCCTATACCAGAGGACAGAGACGTAAGGTCTCTTTTGGAGTATGGCGTATCGTCGAACTTGCATAGCAGAGGACATAACGGAATTGGATGCCATGAAATCAAGGGTATCATGAACCGATATAATGGTGATTTTGAAATTGTGTCAAAGCCGCAAGATAAATATACCGTCAGGTATCTGTTGGTTTTTAAGTCTACGAACACTCTTTATACATTATAATTATGAAAACATACGATCTTGTTCAAGTGTTGTGGGTTGAGGATGACCCCATGGTAACAGAATCTTATCCTCTAAAGGCAGAAAGCGAAGGATTGGAACTTGTTCCTTACTCTTGCTGGGATGATGCAAAAAAGGCATTGGAAGAAGATTTCGACCGTTGGTCTGCTATAATCCTTGATGCAAAATGCAAGCAGCATAAGGATAGCGCAGACAATGCAATAAAATTCCTTGGCGAAGCGTTGAAGGATATATCAAAACTATCGGAAAAGAAAGGTAGAATCCTTCCATGGTATGTCCTTACTGGTGGTGATGAGTCATTCATTTCTGACTCTATTAATGATGATCGGGATGCATGGGATGCCGACTGGACAAAGGCTTCGCATAAGAAATATTATTCGAAGAATACTGATACTGGTATATTATATAAACGGATACGGGCAAATGCCCGAAAGTCTGACAGATTGAACGTTCAGGATATGTATAGGAATGTATTTCAAGCCATGGAGCGTTGTGGTATCTCTGACGATGCATGTAATGCTCTTGAGGATTTACTGATACCGATACACTTCCCTGATAGCATAGACAATAAAGACTATAATGACAAATTCAAGAAAGTAAGAATTGTTCTCGAGTATTTGTTCCGTAATATGACTAAGAAGGGATTGTTGCCTGACTTCGGGGCAAGGTGTAATCTACAATGGTCTTCATGCTTGCTGGCAGGCAAGCCTGCTCGTAAAAACGGGGTTGACATTGTAAAGAGCAATGCCGCTGTATTTCCAACGCTCATTTCCGGAATAGTAAAGGGTATGGTCAATAATGTATCTACAGATGTCCATTCGTATGAAGATGATAAAGAAACGTTTTATGGTGAGAATATTCCAGAGTATCTGAAAATCGTCAGGACCACAAATCTCTTGAAGAGTTATGCCCTTCAGCTGTGTGATGTCATGTTGTGGTATGATTGGTATCTGAAAAGACATAATGATGAGGAAATCAATGCCTTGAATTGGGAAGTTTTGAAAAAAGAAGAACTGAAGAAATAATATAGAGGTATGAATATAAGCGGATATTTGGAAGTAAATGGCGAGATAACGAAAATCACGTCGATGGATTCGTTGAAAGCTTTTATGCAGAATCTTGGTGAGAGTGTCAATGAACCTACAGAGGAAGACTATGCTTTTATGTGTAGTGATAAATATGAGGATGAGAAATCTTATACGGATGATTGTGGAGTGGATTATTCGAATAAGAATCGTTTGCTGTGGGGTGATTTGTCACTCACGACTTATAATGTTGAGGATGGAACAAAAGTTGTAAGTGCTAATGCTTTTGCAACGAGAGGGCGTTTCAATAGTTCTCTTCATTCTTTATTGATATCAGATTCTGTTGTGGCAATAGGGACTAATTCTTTTTCTTATTCTAGATATTTAAGGTCTATAATATTATCTAAGAATTTGATATATATCGGGGCTCGGGCTTATTGTGACTGCTTTTGTTTGCTCAATTTCGATTTTCCTGAATCCATAAAGTATATAGGAGCATATTCTTTCCATTATTGCCAAGAATTAACGAAAATGGTGTTTCCTGCTTCTTTAAGAAAAATTGGAAGTTTTGCTTTCTCAAATTGCAAAAAACTTGAGACCGTTACTTTTAAAGGCATTTTGCCTTATGCTGGTTCTGGTATATTTGACGAATGTTTAAACCTAAAGGAAATACATATTCCTAGAGGTAGCTTGGAGCATTATATAAAAATCATGCCATTTTATAAGGATAAGTTCGTGGAAGAGTGATGATAATGTCAGTTATGTAAAAAGAACTTTTTGTTTTTATTATTCATATTATTGCTGTCTGCTAATACTTTTTTTGAGCATAAAGTAGGAGGATTCCTCACTTGGAAGTCCTTTAAGTTACTTTTGTTGTCTTGGACAATCCCCATAGTCTGGCATAGGAAAGTGTCTTTATACAAATTTTGCAGGTCGTTTTTTTTGCTATCAGTAGCAGACAAGTGATAATGATTCCTATGAGTATATAAGTTCACTACTCCTCAATTTTTCCCGTCTGTAAAATAAGCCTGTTTAAACAGGCTTATTCTGCAAGCGGGTGTTTAGATATTGATAATCAGATAGTTGGAGGTGTAATTTAATTCTGGGAGGCACGGATTTTGGGCTCTTTGCTTCTTATTATGCATTGAAAAAGGGCTGAAAAGGGCTGATTTTGCAAAATAAGCTTGTTTTTATGAGCTTATTTCTACAAAATTTGCAGATTAAGAGAAAATAGGTATATTTGTGACCTGTAAATGCGGTTGTTCTTCGGCTGATGAGCTAAATGAAGACAAAAAAGCCACTCTTCTGAATAACAATCCCGTCAAGCTCTGATGAATGATTCGGGGCGAACGGGATAAACAAGGATTATGTTCTAAAGAGTTAAAATCCGAGCAGGCTCTGATGGCAGATTCGGGGAAAAGCAGGACAAACAGAGATAAAAACAATAAAATCAAGATAAAAATATGACAAAGAAAAGCCTTCTTATCAAAGACACTACGGTGGATGAACGAATGGCAATCGTGAAGGAGTCGCTCAACTTCTGCGACGGTGATTGCGATGGAGTGGATATGGATGACATGTATGACGACTATATCTTCGGTCGTCGTGAACTTGCCGATATCAATCTGGAATTCAGTCGGAAACATGCCGGTGAGGTGGTGCCAAACCGTCCTTCGGCACCTCGCGGCTGCATGGGGCGGTAACCATTTGCATTGGTATGAAAAAAAACGGATTGTCTGGAGCGTTGTTGGCTTCGGACAATCCGTTTTTTTTGTTTCAATTAAGGCTTTGGGGCTAAACTTCAATCGGTCATCAAGATTTGTTTGGCTAAACTCCACCTCGCCCATCAACCCGATTCTGACTGAATCACTTTATAGTCGTTTCATACACCGTTTCGGGGTCAGCCTTGCCGAAGTCCATGTCACGGTAGGCTTTGGGGAGGTCGGACATGTCGAGGGTTATCTCCTTGTTTACGGGGCGGTCGGGGTCGAGCAGGGAGTGGGAGAAGAGCCAGTTGTAGGTCTTGCGCATATAGAAGAAGCGTGCCGGAGCACCGTGGTTGGCGCCCTGTAGCCAGGTGTAGCGCAGACGGGAGTCGTTGCCGGACTTCTCGAGGTCGTTGACCACCGATTTAGACTGGCTTATGGATACCGCCCTGTCGGCAGTGCCGTGGATTATCCAGAGAGGCAGTTTGCCGAGCGGTGTGCGGTCTTTCTTCGAACAGCCGCCACACATAGCGAGAGCCGCCGCCACTTTGTCGGGATATGTGCAGGCGAAGTCGAGAGTGCCATATCCGCCGAGACTCATTCCGATGACATACACGCGGGTGGAGTCGCAGGCATAGTTCTGTTTCGTCCATTCCAGCACGTCGTTTATCTTCTTCGGGTTCCACGCTCCGCCGGGGTTTTGCGGCACCACCACCAGAGCGTCTACCTGCCTGCCCTTCACTATGGCGTCGAGCGGTCCGTAGCGTCTAACCCTGTTCAGGTCTCTTCCGCAGAGGCTCTGTCCGTGCAGGAATATTATCACCGGAGTCTCGTTGAGAGTGTAGTAATATTCCGTTGGGGTGTAAACCCAGAAGTTGTAGCCACCGGGTATGGCGTCTTTCACGGGGCGTATGAAGTCGTATTGGGCTTTAGTCTGTAATGATGCCGACAGGATGAGCGTCAGCATGAAAATGATTCTCCTTATTATATTTGGCATGTCTTTATGTTTTGTTCTAAGAGAAAACGCAGATGGGTAGTGGTTTATTGTGTAGGGAGGGGTGTAATGTGGTGTTGATATTGGAATTTTGGGTGGGAAACGCAAGATGCAAGTAGAAAATAACGACCGGTTTATGTTAAAAACAAAAGAATTTTTATTAATAATGGTTACAAACACCTGGTCTGTCCGTTTCTCAACTATAAGGAAGAATACAATTATTTTAAAATCTATTTTTATGAAGACAAGAAAGATGTATAATTCAAGTGCCAACTTGAAAAAGATGTCCATCACGCTTGCTCTGTCCTCTGCAATGCTTTGTCCTGTGGCAGCCAATGCCGCAGGCAACGGAAACGTTGCCCCTTCTCCACAAGCTGTTCAGCAAAGTGGAGTGGTTAAAGGTAATATCGTTGACGAGACAGGACTGCCAATGATTGGTGTTACCGTTATCCCTATGGGACAGACAAAGAACGGTACTGTTACAGACCTCGACGGTAATTTCACCTTGAACAACGTTTCGGGAAAGGTAACTCTTGAAATTTCATACGTTGGATACAAGACCCAGAAGGTGCAGGCCACCGTCGGCACCCCATTGTCGCTCAAGATGGTTCCCGAGTCAAACCAGCTCGACGACGTTGTCGTTATCGGTTTCGGTACCGTTAAGAAGCGCGACCTCACCGGTTCGGTAGCTTCAGTGAAGTCTGACGTTATCCTTCAGACCCCTACCACCAGTGTTGCTTCAGCCATGCAGGGCCGTATCTCAGGTCTCGACATCAACGGCAGCGACCTCCGCATCCGTGGTAACCGTTCCATCAGCGGCGGCAACTCTCCGCTCGTGATCATCGACGGTGTGCAGGGCGGTAGCATGAGTGACCTCAACCCCAACGACATTGAGTCTATCGACGTGTTGAAAGATGCCTCCTCAACAGCCATCTACGGTTCGCAGGGAGCCAACGGTGTAATCATCATCACCACCAAGAAGCCGGAAGCCGGCAAGATGTCAGTGTCTTACGACGGTTACGTCACGGCAGCCTTCCGTCCCGACCGCGCCGACTACCGTTCGCCAAGCGACTACTACAACACCCGTCGTCTAGCAGCGCAGAACGCCGGACTCTGGAGCAGTGAAGCCGACGACCAGTCGCTCTTCTCAAGCAACGAGGCATACGCAGCCTATAAGGCAGGCGCATGGACAAACTATGAAGACCTCATGCAGAAGAAGACCACATGGAGCACCAAGCACACCGTGACCCTTTCTGGAGGAACAGAGAAGACAGCAGCCCGTTTCTCTGTGGGCTATGCCAACGACGGCAACAAGTGGAAGAAGAGCGGCGGTACCGACCGTTACACCCTGCGTGCCAACATCGACCACAACTTCCACAAGTGGATCAGTGCAGGAGTGACATTCCAGCTTGCCCATACCCGTTCAGAGTATTCACCATACATGAAGGCAAAGAACACCGGTCTTGAGCTGGGTTCACCTTATGGCGTATACAACAATGAAACCGGCGAGTATAGCATCGGCAACGAACTCGTGACATATCCACTGGCAGCCGACGACTATGTTAACCCGCTGATCGACCGCATTGACGGCGACAGATACAAGAAAGAGACCTACGCTACAAACGTAGTGGCAAACGGATACTTGGATATTCATCCGATCGAGGGACTCTCATTGCGCTCGACACTCAACACCCACATCACCAACTCCTCTTCAGGCGACTTCATTGCCGAGAACCACTCTACGCTTATCGAGAGCGGCAAGACAAGAAGCCAGTCTAACATGTCGAAGGGTTCTTCTACATACGTGGAGTGGAACAACGTGTTGACATACAACTTCAAGAAGCTCCTTCCGGAAGACCATCACCTCTCACTGACATTCCTCACCACATGGGGAAAGAAGGTAGCCGACAATCTGAGCGCTACATCCAATGGCCAGACACTGGCAAGCAACCTGTGGTGGAACATGGGCAGCAACGACGGCGGTGAGGGCGCACTCTCACACTCAAGCTATTATCAGCAGGCACAGAACTTCTCTTATGCCGGCCGTGTGATGTACGACTGGAAAGGCCGTTACCTCTTCCAGGCATCCCTCCGTCGTGACGGTTCTTCAAAACTCGCTCCAGGTCATCAGTGGGAGTGGTTCCCTTCAGCAGCCTTTGCATGGCGTATCTCCGACGAGCCTTGGATGAAGCAGACCAAGTCATGGCTCGACGACCTGAAGCTCCGTGCCACATATGGTGTGTCAGGTAGCCAGAGTGTAAACGCATACGCTACATGGAGCGGTGTTACCTTCGCCGACTGGAGCTTCGGATTCCAGGACACACAGGCAAACCGCTACTTGCTCGGTGTGCTTGACAACGGTTACTACAAGATTGCCAACAAGACCACGAAGTGGGAGCGTTCAGCATCCTTCGACCTCGGTTTCGACGCAGTGCTCCTCAACAGCCGCTTGAACATCACCTTCGACTGGTATTCACAGAAGACCACCGACCTCCTTCTGCAGCGCTCGCTGCCTACATCAGCAGGACAGGACGGTAAGTATGCCACTATGGTGAACATCGGATCAGTGAAGAACCACGGTGTGGAATTCTCTATCAACAGCCGCAACATCGTGACAAAGGACTTCACATGGGGTTCTACACTCACATTCTCTGCCAACCGCGAGAAGATTGACGAACTCTACGACAATCTGAAGGAACTGCAGACAGGTACAGAGAAGGAGACACAGACCTATATGGTAGGTCATCCAATCCACTCATACAAGACCTTCAAGTATCTCGGCATCTGGACCACCGACGAGGTGAACGCCTGGACCGACGAGACAGCATACTACAAAGACGCAGCCAAGACACAGCGTTTCCAGGCTGGTGACATCAAGGTTGCCGATCTCGACGGCGACCACGTGATCGACCAGAACAAGGATATCGCTTATGTTGGTTCCACATCACCAGACTGGTTCGCAGGATTCAACAACGACTTCCGCTACAAGAACTGGGACCTCTCAATCTATTTCTATGCCCGTTGGGGACAGTGGGGCGAGAGCAAGGTGGCAAACTACGACCCTTCTACCGGTGGCATCTACTCTAACTTCGACTACTGGGTGGCAGGCACAAACGAGGGCGGCTCGCTGCCAGCACTCTACAAGGGCCGCAAGCTCTTCGACTACGTAGGCTACCAGAGCCTCTCTTACTGCGAAAACTCATTCATCAAGCTGAAGAGAATCTCGCTCGGCTACACATTGCCACGCACAGCATTGAAGGCAATGGGTGTCAACAACGTGCGCATCTACGCCACAATCAACGATCCTCTCTACTTCGTGAAGAACGACTGGCAGAAGCACTTCGATCCAGAGGGCAACCAGCGCAGCGTAACCGTTGGTCTTAACGTAAACTTCTAATCACCGTCAATAAAGGAAACAAAATGAAGAATTTCAATAAATATATTATCGCGGCACTGCTCGGCGGAACGACGATGGGATTCACCTCATGCTCGCTCGACGAATATAATCCAAGCAATGAGGGTGCCGACGCGGTCTTCGTTACCGAGAAAGGTATGGAGAACCTCGTGAACCAGATGTATTACAATTTCCGTTGGAAATTCTACGGACGTGAGGACCCTTGCCTCTACATGGAGGGATCGGCCGACATCTGGCAGAACATCGGATCAAACTACGACTACGGTAAGCAGCTCACACGCTGCGTAGACCTGCAGGGCGACCGCGGACAGTTTGCCAACGTATGGAACCGTGTCTACGACAACATCAACGTCTGCAACACCATCATCGGCAGACTCGACGACTGCAAGGAACTGTCGGCAGACAAGAGAAGCGACTTCGAGGGCGAGGCAAAGTTCATGCGCTCCTACTGCTACTGGTGGCTCACTGAGTTCTTCGGCGACATAGAGCTCAAAACCAAGGAAACCAAGGACCCGGAGTTTACAGCCAAGCGCACCGACCGCAAGACAATCTACGACGAAGTGATCATCCCCGACGCCAAGTTCGCTGCCGAGAACCTGCCTGTCACTCCTTATGAGGGCAACGTAGGCCGTTCTACCAAGAAGGCAGCCAAGGCACTCCTCGCACGTGTTCTTCTGACCCGTGCACAGTATGAGGAGGCAGGAAGCGACGCTCAGAAGGCTTTCTATCAGCAGGCCCTCGATGCAGCCCTCGATGTGATAAACAACAAGGCAGCTCTCGGAATCAGAATCTATGACACTTACGACGAGATCTGGCAGGCAAAGAACAACAAGACGAACACCGAGTATCTGTGGGTGTCTACGTTCTCATCAGTATCTTCACTGAATGCCGACTCCAAGCCAAACCGTCTGCACTCATACTTCTCTCCGAAGCTCGTGGGCAACGCCGGTATCCAGAACACACAGACATCGTTCGACTATCCGGCAGAGTCAACACTCCTCATGCCTACATATTATTTCATGAACCTCTGGGAGGATTGGGACGCTCGCTACGATGCCGACTTCCAGGAAGCCTTCATGAACCCGTCGAAGTATCCTTACAAGTGGAAAGAGGCTGAGGCCAACAAGTATAACCAGCCAGAGCTCAAGGACAAGAAATCTGCAGTGAACGACACTCTGCTCTATTTCACCCGCAAGCACATCAGCGACGAGACAAGCCGCAACTATGCCACTGTAGACATCGACGAGCTGTACGACACCGGCAACGTGAACGCTTATGGCGGTGCTCCTCTGCGCAACTACAAGACCGATGCTGCCAACTACGACTCAAAGACTTCGCAGTATATCGCCGCTTCATTCCCACGCTTCAGAAAATATCGTATCTGGGATGGTGATCAGAACGGAACTATTCTCCTTATGGACCAGAAGGCAAACCAGAAGGCAAGCCATGCCGACGTGCCGGTAATGCGTTATGCAGAGATGCCTCTCATCGCTGCCGAGTGCTATATCGCCCTTGGCAATCCTGGTGCCGCTGCCGACATGATCAACAACGAAATCCGTACGGCACGTGTAGTGAAGGCTGGCCACAGCCTGAGCGAGGCACAGGTGAATGCGTCACAGATGACAATCGACTGGATTATGGATGAGCGTGCCCGTGAGCTTTGCGGCGAGTGGCTGCGCTGGTTCGACATCAAGCGTGTTTACTCTCCACAGGGCAAGTTCGCTTCCACCATCATCGGTCGCAACCCGAGTATGACGAAAGACGACTGCATGCAGGAGTATCATGCCCTACGTCCAATTCCAAACACATTCCTCGACAAGCTCGAGAATGCGTCAGAGTTCGGACAGAACCCGGGATACAATCCATATACGAAATAATGACCGACGAGGAATTTCTCGTTGAATAGTAAAAAAAAGCGGAGTGTCATGGTTACAATACCATCGGCACTCCGTCTTTTATTTAAATATAAACAAAGGACTATTTAAAAATTAAAGATTATGAAGAAAATTCTACTTTCAGCAATCGCCCTTATGGGTATGGTTTCAGCCAGCGCACAGGAGGCTACAACTCCTTACATCCTTTCTCAGGTTGAGGCAAACACTTATGCCGTTACGATGACAAACGATGAGATCACTGCCGCTTTCGATGCACAGTGGGTTGCAGACGCTTGGAATATGGGTGCCGCTCTTCCGGCAGGAACAGTGATGTTTGAGAACGACGACCTCGTAATCACAGCTGCCGTTGACAAGACTCCAGTATATACCGCAAAAGGAAAGCTCTCTCAGATCAAGAAGGAGAATCCTGGTTATACTGGTTATGTGAATGCCGGTTCTACATTGGCTCAGAACAACTGGGAAGAAGGCATTACCATCCAGGAGATTGCAGAGGTTCAGGCAAGCAACCATGGTATCGTTGCCGTTACACCTAAGAAGGCAGGTGTGTTGAGCTTCGGTGTTTATGCCGGCAACAACAGCCGTGAGATCGGTATCTACAAGCTCGCTACTGATGACGAGAAGGCAGAAGGCGAGTTCGGAGCAATGATCGCAACGAACAACTTCCGCAACGATGGTGAGAACGGAACCGTAGAGAACGCTCCTGCTTTCGTTGAGGCTCAGGTAGAGGCTGGCCGTCAGTATGCTTTGATGGCCGGTGGCAACAAGAACCTCTGCTTGCATCAGATCAAGTTCGTTGCCCAGGGTGGTAGCGTTGACGGCATCAGCTCGGCAGAGACTACAACAGTAAAGAACATCGCAGCTATCTACACACTGGCTGGCGCACAGGTGAGCAGCTTGCAGGACGGAGTGAACATCGTGAAGTATAGCGACGGCACATCAGCAAAGATCGTTAAGTAACAATCTCTCAATATGGACAACGTCCACACCGATTAGCGTATCGATGAAAACAACAACTCCCGTCCGGCATTTCGTCAGGCGGGAGTTTTTTTCGTCCTTCCTTTGAACTTGTCAGGGAAAATGCTATATTTGCAAAATTGATTACCTCTCCCCTCCGGAGACTCAAATCTCAACAAAACTACTATAAACAAAACAATATGCTAAAGGAAATCAGAAATGCCGGTATCGCCGCTTTGGCGCTATTGGCGTTGCAGCCAGCCTATGCTACCATCGAGGGCAGTCTCGACCCCACGTCGGTAGTGGCGCAATGGAGCAACTCATCAACCTATCCGAAAGTCATCGACATCAACTTCAGCGACGCCACATGGCCCGACACCTGGAAGGGAGAGACAGGAGTAGACTGTCCCGACTTTGCCAAGGGCGGTTATGTCAATGCCGTGCTGAAAGTGGGAGCCAACGGCGGCACAGCCGTGCAGTATCCTGTGCTCTTCCACAACTGCACTTTCGCCACCAAGAAGTCATACAACGGTTTCGCCGGTGCCACGGCAGCCTTCTGCCGACAGTATTACCTCGGTCAGAACAAGACCGGCAACAGCACCGCCACATACAACGACTGGACCGTTGCCGGTCACACGCTGCATCTCGAAGACAACATCACATACGACGCCTCCGGCAACCCCAACTATGGCGAGGCAGGCTTCGTCCAGATGTGTCGCGACGCAGCTATCACAGATGCCGCCGGCAACAAGGTGTCGCAGCACGGATGGATAGAGATAGACCATATACCATACGTAGACCGTGTGCAGTGGTCGTGGTCGTCAACCTCCTGGGGCCGTGGCATAAAATGCGACTATAAGATTGGCGACGGCGAATGGAAACCGCTCGTATGGATGGGATCAGAGAAACACAAGATGGGATGGACCGTCTTCTCCGACCAGGGCTATTTCATGGAGAACGTCATCAACGCCTCCGACGTGTCGCTCCGCTGGAGAGTGTGGGACGGCGAAGACCTCAAGAATCCCGTGCAGGTGGATGCCGACGGCAAATGTCCTTTCACCACCTCGCTCAACCCCTACGCCCAGATGCAGGCGCCACGCGTACACAAGATACAGATTTTCGGCAGCGAGATAACCGCCGAGCAGGCACAGTATGCCGCCGAACATCCCGTGTCTGACGTGGGCACCCTCTCCGACCTCGGCGGAGGCAGCGGTGAAGGCGGTGAGACCGCCGCTCCCGACGACAATGCCGCCGTGGTGATATCCACCGTGGCACAAGACGGCACCGGCGACTACACCAAGATACAGGATGCCATCAACGCCATTCCCGAAGGTTCGCGCGGCATCATATACATCCGTCCGGGAGTGTATGAGGAGAACATCTATGCCGGAAGGAAGAGCACGAAGAACAAATACTTCTCTCTCATCGGCGAAGACAAGCAGACCACCATCCTCACCTCTGCCACAAGCCGTGGAAAAGGCAATGAGGACAACAGCTACAACGACTGCGCCGCCCTCAACGTCTATGCCAGCCGCTTCTATGCCGAAAACCTCACCATCCGCAACACCAGCGGCAATGTGGGACAGGCAGAGGCACTCTTCACCAACGGCGACGCCCATATCTTCAACAACTGCATCCTCAGCGGCTATCAGGACACCTATAAGGCAAATGTGGGAGCACGCGGCTATTTCACCAACTGCACCATAGAAGGCGCCACCGACTTCGTCTACGACGGAGGAATGGAATGGTTTGACAGTTGCCGTATCCACCTTCTCAAGGGAGGCGGCTATATCACGGCACCTGCCGAGAGCGGCATGCCGATGACCAAGGTGATGTATCCCGAGCTCAGCGTCGACAAGTTCTATCCCGGTCTCTTCTTCCGCAACTGCACGGTAACGGCAGCCGATGGCGTTGCCGACGGCGCATACTATCTCGGCAGACCATGGAAGGAAACCTGCGGAGCGATGTTCATCGGCTGCAAGCTCCCCAAGGCAATCAACGCCAAGGGATGGAAAGAATGGAGCGGCTCTGAAAACAAGGCGTCGCTATACGAATACAAGAGCATTGATGCCGCTACGGGCAGTCTTGCCGACGTGTCGTCGCGTGCTGCCTTCTCCCGTCAGGCTACGGATGCCGAGGTGGAGGCATATATGAACCCTAAGTTCCTCTTTGCGAAATACAAGGATGAACCGTTCGACTACGAGAAGATCCTCCGTGGTGCGGCAGCGCCGATGAACTTCGTCGTGACCCCTAATGAGATATCATGGGAGAGCGACGACAACGCAGCCGGATATATTATATATAAGGATGGTGCCTTCTTCCGTTTCACCACCGACCGCTCCCTCACCAAGGATGCTGCCGATGATGCCAGATACAGTGTGGCGTCGGTATCCAGGAAGGGAGTGGTGTCAAAGGCGGTCCTCGCCACCGATGCTCTCCGCATCACGGCATTCCCTACGGCAGAAGGTTTCGGAAAATATGCCACAGGAGGCCGTGGCGGTAGGGTGGTGAAGGTCACTTCGCTTGCCGACGACGGTTCGGAGGGCACTCTGCGCTGGGCATTCCAGCAGTATCCCGGCGAACCTCTCACCATCGTCTTCGCCGTGAGCGGCGACATCCGTCTTGCCGACCAGCTCCGCATAAACCGTGCCGACTGGACACTCGCCGGACAGACAGCGCCGGGCGACGGCATCGTCATCACCCACAACAAGATAAACCTGGGCGGATCGCAGAACTTCATCATCCGCAACGTGCGTTTCCGCTGCGGACAGAAGGATGTGAACGGACAGATTCTGCAGGACCAGGCGCTCGGCGTGGAAAACTGCAACAACTACATCTTTGACCACTGCGTGGTGGGATGGTCGATGGAGGAGAACATGAACACCCAGGACTGCCACTTCCTCACCGTGCAGAACACCATCGTTCACGAAGGTCTCTACAATGCCGGCCACAAGAAGGGCAAACGAGGCTACGGCTCCCAGTGGGGCGGTTCGCCGGCATCCTACTATCGCAACCTGCTTGCCGACAACAAGTCGCGCTCGCCGCGTATCAATGGTGCCAGGGGCGAGGATTATGTTGTCTTCCTTGAGTATATAAACAATGTGAACTACAACTTCGGCGGCAACGGCGGATGCTACGGCGGCGAGAACACCGCCGACATAACATCGTACAACGGTATGAACTCAGCCCACGAATGCAACTTCATCGGCAACTATTACAAACCGGGACCAGCATCCAACAAGTCGGGCGTCGTGCTTGTCAACTCCAGCTACGCCCGCAGTGGCGCCACTTCCTGGGGACCGGCAAAATGGTATGTCAACGGCAACGTGATAGAGGGCGACGCCAACCGCACCGCCGACAACTGGAAGGCGATGAGCGCCGAGCATTATTCGCTCTCCGACATCAGAGTGGATGAGCGCATCGTGCCGGAGCACAACTACTACAAGTATTCCAAGGCTGGCAACGTGGGGACCTACGACCCTGAGATGTATATGATATACAATGTGGAGAGTGGCGAAGATGCTTATCAGACCGTACTCCGCACTGCCGGCACCATCCGTCGCGACGCCGTGGAGAAGCGTGTCGTTGAGGAGGCAACCACGGGAGTGAACCTCTACGGCGGTGCCACCTATGGCGCCAAGAAGGGAATCATCGACACCGAGGCTGATTGTGAAGGCTTCATACAGTATGCCACCGACTACACCGTGCCGACAGACACCGATGGCGACGGCATCCCCGACGAATGGGAGCGCCAGTATGGTCTCAATCCTGAAGTGGCAGACCAGAACATGATCAATGCCCAGGGATACACGGCACTTGAGGTATATCTCAACAGTCTGATGGGTGAGCAGCAGTCTTCCGAATTCCATGTCAACGCCATCCACTCCCTCCAGGCAGCTCCGCTTGTGGCATACGACCGCACTACCGCCACTCTGCGTGTCAGCCAGAATGCCGTGGGCGCAGTCCTCAAGGTGTATAACACCGCCGGACGACTCCTCTCCTCTCGTCAGATCACGTCAGCCCTTACTTCCCTCTCCGATGTCAAGGCTCCCGTCTTCCTCGTCCGCATCGAGGGCAGCAAGGTGGCGCCACGTGTCATCAAGGTGGTGAAATAAGATGATTTATCAATAATTTCAAAAAACGGTCAAAATTGTCAGATTGTCTGGTTTTTCGCTGTAGTGCTTTGATATACAAGCAGTTGACGGCCTGGCGATTGTTTGTGATTGTCTGGATGGTTTGATTGCAAGCAGCGTATCGGTGGTAAGCGTTTCCGCAATGCTGTTGGTAAGCGTATCCGCGATGCTGGTGTATACGGTTCAAAAAATATCGCTCAGGTTTTATTCTTGGGCGATATTTTTTTCTATGCGTCGGCAGAATTCTGAAAGCAGGAATACGGATATTACAATATGAACTTATTGGGCAGCTGTCTGAGATGAAATCTGCCCATCCGGGGCAAGCAGCGTGCCCATGTTGGGCAAGCACCGTGCCCCAGTTGGGCAAGCACGTTGCCCATGATGAGAAAGCAGCTTACCCCAGTTGGGCAAGCACCGTGCCCATTTTTTGGTTAAAAGCTTAACAAAATCCACTCTTTTAAAAAACGGAATCCAAGCAAGCTCTAACGACCGATTTGGGTTAAACCCCAATCGGTCATTAGGACGTTTAATGTATCTTTTTTCTGACTGCTTGCAGTCTTTTGCCTTTTATAAGGCGTCTTTTGCCCGTTTTTAATTCGCAATAGCTCGCTATTACTCATTAAAAGCCAGACAAAATCCAATCTTCTAAAAGACAAAATCCAAGCAAGCCCTAATGACCGATTGGGGTTAAACACACGCTGAATTATTTCCGCCAACAGTTAGACGTAATGTCTACACTCTTTCCTGAAAAAACATGTTATTGGCAACAAAATGTTATTTCTGTTCTAATTTTTTCTATCATTTTTTTTGTTATATTAAAATATTTATTACTTTTGCATCCGGTACTATACAGAATGCTGCATGTTTTTCTATAAAAAACTAAAAACGGGGCCTGTTCTATAAAAGGAAGACGGAAACAGAAGAATCAGAGCATACCTTGTTGCATCCCTATGGTATAACGAAGAAACACGACATATCGACATATTTGGAAAATAACTTAAACATATACTAATTTTTAAACTTTTTTATTTATGAGAAAGACGTTACAAAGAACATTCGGACTTCTCTTCTTCGCGCTTGTTGGCGTGATGACGGGAACGGCCCAGAACTCTTTCCCGTATTCTGTCGATTTCACGACGGCTGGCGACCTCGCCGGTTGGACAGCTGTGGATGACAGTCCTACGAAGGGAGTTACTTGGGAGTATGGAACGGGAACGTACAGTCAGGCAGATGCAGCTTCTAAGATGTGCGCTATCATGCCGGAAGATGCTACTTCCAAGCATGTTGATTATCTCGTTTCTCCAGAGTTTACCGCTACGGCAGGTGCTACCTATTACATCAGCATCAAGGCCCAGTATAAAGGTTATGCACTGTGTGGCGTGCAGGCAGGCAAGAGCGCTACCGACATGTCGACAAACACAGTGATAAGTGATGACGTTTCCAGCTCGTTCGGCGGCTATTATAATGGCTGGTTCGATTATAATGGTATTGAGCGCGCTAAAACGGCTAAGGTTGCTTATACCGCAACAGAGGACGGACCACTCTATTTCTCTCTCTATGCTCATTCTAACTCAGACGTTGACGATACCAGCAAATTCTTCATTTACAGTATCGGCATCGAGGAAGACAAACCAGGTCCTAAGGCATTGCCTTACAGCGTAGATCTCGGCGACAACCAGAGAGGATGGGCTGCAATCGATGCAAGTGATGTTCCTGGTGTTACATGGGCAGCAAATGAATTCTATGACTACACCTCTGGTAAATATATGCCAGCTGTTGTAAACAACTACGACTGGGAAAACACATGGAACGACTACTATGTTTCTCCAACCTTCACACTTGAGGCTGGCAAGAACTATAAGGTGAAGACTCGTACATGGAAAAACAATGATCCGAGCGCATTCACACTCTCTTTGATGCTTGGCACATCCCAGACAGATGCAACCACATTCCAGAAGATTACAGACCTCAGCATGCAGGCTACCTACGATGCTACTGCTACTGAAGACCATGTATTCGCAGTGAAGAAGAGTGGCGACTACAACCTCGCATTCCTGGCTACTACAACTACAGGAACTAATGAGCAGGTTGCTCTCTGCTACTTCGACATCGCCGAAACCGACGAGACTCCTGAGGTTACTCTCGGTGGCGCTGTGGAGACAACCGCTCTGCCATACAACATCACATTCGATGCTGTGAACGACGTATGGACAACTATCGACGCCAGCGCTGATCCTACCACAACATGGGGATTCAACGACAGCTGGACTAATGACGGATTCTGCCCTACTGCAAATCCGTACTCTGCAATACCAAGCTATTGCATCCTTCAGGATCAAAACGTTGTAAACGACTACTATGTATCTCCAGCATTCAAGCTCGAGGCTGGCAAGACTTACACAGTGAAGACAAGCACCGGTAAGATGTATGACACTCCGGCAGTTCTTTCTGTTGAGTTCGGTACTTCAAACACCGACGCTTCTTCATTTACAAAGCTGACCAACATCGCAATGGAGAACAGCGGCGAGCAGTATGAAAACTCTTACGACCTTACTGTTCCTGCCGACGGCGTTTACTATCTGGCATACCACGCAGTAAACACTACAACAGAGAATTTCACCAAGTATGCTTATCTCTATGCCATGAGCTTCGGTATCGAAGAGAAGACTGGTGGCGACGAGCCTGGAGCTGAGGCAGTGGAGGTTCCTTATGAAATCTCATTCGCTTCTGAGACCGACGCTTGGACTGCTCTCGACGCAAGTGAGACTGTTGCTGTGACATGGAAGTACGCTACTGGTTATGACGGCTTCTATAATGCTGATGGCACTTACTCTCCATGCTATAGCCTGGAAGATGACTGGGGCAAGCCAAACGACTACTTCGTTTCTCCTGCTATCAAGCTTCAGGCTGGCAAGACCTACACAGTGAAGACAAATACAGGTAAGGCATACGACACTCCTGCTGTTCTCTCTCTCGAACTCGGTACTTCAAGCACTGACGCCACTACATTCAATAAGGTGAGCGACATCGAGATGGCTGAAAACAGCGTACAGTACAAGAACTCTTATGACGTGACAGTGGAGAACGATGGTGAATACCGTCTCGCATTCCACGTTACAACCAATAGTACTGAGTTCCCACTCCGTGCTGAGATGTATCTCATGGACTTCTCTATCGCTGAGAAGACTGCACCTGAGGTGACAGCAGAGCTTCCTTACGAAATCGCATTCGACTCTGCCGACAAGTTCGCTACATGGTCTACTCTCGACAACAGTGACGTTCCTGGCAAGACATGGGAATTCACAGAGTCTGACTTCAACAGCAAACCGGCTGCATTCATGGGTCCTGACGCAGGTTCTGCAACTTGCGACTGGCTGATCTCTCCAAAATTCGAACTCAAGGAGGGCAAGTCTTATGTAATCAAGTTTGACGGTGCTACAGGTGCTGACAACAAGCTCAACGTGCTGCTCGACTACTTTGAGGAGAGCATAAACAAGGATAACACCAAGGCTATCGATTGGATTGGCGAGAAACTTCCTAAGATGGAAGGCGAAGAGGCCAAGACAGAATGGACTGTTGACATCCTGAAGGATGGTGTATACTACTTCGGATTCCGTGCTCTGAACTGGACTCCAAACCAGGAGGCTGATGCTATCAGCATCTATTCATTCAGCGTTAAAGAAGCACCTGAGGGCGAGCCTGAAACACCGGTTGCTCTTCCATACGAGACTTCATTCGCTGAGGAGGCAGGCGCAGCAGGCTGGACTGCTATGGACCGCAGCGACAACGCAAGCTCTACATGGTCATACAACTCTTGGGGATATGATGAGTATAACGCGAATTGGGAGAAGGTTGGTGAGAACCACCCATGTGTTAGCTTCAGCTCAGACTGGTCCAATGCCAACGACTTCTGGGTTTCACCATTGTTCTCTCTCGAGGCTGGCAAGACATACGTTGTGAAGACTCACACCACTACCAACAGGACCGGCTTAGATGCAAATACCTCTTCATTCACTATGAAGCTTGGAACAAACAAGAAGGTTCAGGGCACATTCACACAGACTATCGGCGATATCGAGCTCAACACAGTTTACGACCGCGATCCGAGCGTATTCGAGTTCACAGTTGAGGAATCTGGCAACTACTATGTGGCTTACAACATCTTCGATACAAACGGTCAAAATGCTTATGGTTACATCTTCGACTTCTCTCTCGCTGAGAAGACTGCAGAGGTTCAGCCAGTGGCAACAGCTGCTGTTACAGACCTCGCCGCTACAGAGGCTGGTGATCTCAAGACTATCAAACTGAAGTGGAAGAACCCGACCAAGGACGTTGACGGCAACGACCTCGCTGCTGACGCAGAGCTTTCAGTCAAGGTAT
>ERZ1026888.159-NODE-159-length-41741-cov-42.118265_pt1 | contig 41741 bp, 25 predicted proteins | sample MGYA00380174_ERZ1026888 | MGnify/ENA primary metagenome ERZ1026888 (study PRJEB33269, sample SAMEA4719810) | human gut metagenome | biome: human-associated habitat; feature: organic feature; material: feces | place: Cameroon | collected 2013-10 ...
GTGCATTTCTCAAAAGCGAGTGCAAAAGTACTAACTATTTTCGAAACAGCCAAATATTTTCGAAAAAAAGTTGCTTTTTTAGTGCCCTTTTAACACTTGTAAAGATTTAAACGAGCGAGTTTTGGATGTATACCTTATTATATATATGCGTGCGCCCAGGTACGCGCGCTCGAATGTGCGCGCATGCGTAATATAATAAGGTGAACAAGCTTCATATTTCTGATATGTATGGTAAAACTATGCATTTTTTTCCTGATGCTTTTGTTTTTTCACATATTTATATTACTTTTGCAGTAGAATTACATAAGAATCATTAAAGCAAAAACAAGCATTATGAAAAGATTTACGATTATCATTTCTTTCATTATGCTCACCTTCATGCCGCTCATGGCACAGGTGAAGCAGACTGTTGCCGTTCTCGGTGACTCGTATTCCACTTTCGAGGGGTTCATTCCTAAGGGGTATGCAACCTGGTACTCCCCTACTACTCTGGCAAAAACTACAGATGTTAACAAGGTAGAGCAAACCTGGTGGTGGCAAGTAATCAAGGAAGGAGGCTATAAGATGGGAAATATCAATTCCTATTCTGGTGCTACCATCTGCAACACTGGCTATAATGATGCAGATTATACCGACCGTTCTTTCATCACCCGCAGTTCTCTTCTTGGAAATCCGGATATCATCCTGATTTGCGGTGCTACGAATGACAACTGGGCTAATGCCCCGCTCGGCAACTATCAGTATAGCGACTGGAAGCGCGCAGATTTGTATTGTTTCCGCCCTGCCATGGCCAAGTTACTTTCCGATATCCGCCAGCATTATCCAAATGTAGAGGTATATTTCATCTTGAACTCAGAACTCAAGGATGTAATCAATGAGTCGGTAAAAAAAATCTGCAAGACCTATCAGGTTCCTGTCATTGCCCTTCATGATATTGACAAGAAAAACGGTCACCCTACTATCAAGGGAATGAAGAGTATTGCTGAACAGGTTCTGAAGGTTATCAAAAAATAAAGAAATAATCAGTTTTTGATAGATAAATGATAGATTCAATACAAAACATTTTAGTTCAGGTTAGCGATTTCCTTTGGTCGTATATCATCATCACCGTCTTGATATGCTGTGCCCTGTTTTTCACTTGGCGTACCCGTTTCGTACAGTTCCGCCTTATCAGAGAGATGATCAGGCTGCTGATTCATCCCGACAAGGTACAGCCGGAAGAGATAGGACACGATGAACTGTCGATGGAGGTGAAAGTGGATGGCGAAATGAAGCACATCTCTTCCTTCCAGGCATTTGTAGTAGCATTGGCCAGCCGTATTGGCACCGGTAATCTTGCAGGTGTGGCTACTGCTATCAGCATCGGTGGACCGGGAGCCGTATTCTGGATGTGGATGCTGGCTTTGCTGGGCTCAGCATCAGCTTTCATAGAATCAACTCTCGCCCAACTTTACAAGCGAAAAGGCAAAACGTCTTTCTATGGCGGACCAGCCTATTATATGAAGTATGGTTTAGGAAAGGGCTGGATGGGTATCCTTTTTGCCGTGCTGATGATCATTACCTTCGGCTTTGCCTATAATTCAGTGCAGAGCAATACTATCTGTCTGGCATGGCAGAAGGCTTTTGGTATCGAACCTGCCACCATGGGAATTGCACTCACTGTGCTCACCCTGCTCATCATATTCGGTGGCATCCATAGAGTAGCTAAGTTCTCTTCTACCGTGGTTCCTGTGATGGCTGTCGTTTATCTTCTGATAGCTGTAGGTGTTGTTGTTTGGAATATCACCAGTCTGCCAAAAGTTCTGCTTACCATTGTGGAGAATGCTTTCGGATTCAATCAGGCAGCAGGCGGAGTTCTTGGCGTTACGGTGATACAGGGAATCAAACGAGGTCTGTTCAGTAATGAGGCTGGTGAAGGTAGCGCACCGAATGCAGCTGCAGTAGCTACAGTCAGTCATCCTGTGAAACAGGGATTGATACAGGCTTTGGGTGTTTTTACAGATACGCTGGTGGTATGTTCCTGCACAGCTTTCATCATTTTGGTGAGCGGTGTGGATATTACCGCATCAAATGGAATTCAACTCACCCAGGATGCCCTGACCCACGAAATCGGAAACATCGGCAATCCGTTTGTTGCGGTGATGATATGGCTGTTTGCCTTTAGCAGCATCATCGGCAATTATTATTATGGAGAAACCAACGTGAGATATATCAGGGACTCCAAGCTGGGTGTATTTGTCTATCGTCTTGCTGTAGCAGCGATGGTGATGGTTGGAGCGGTAGTCTCTCTGGATTTTGCATGGAGTTTTGCAGATATCACGATGGCTCTTCTCACCCTCTGCAATCTCGCAGCCATCGTCCTGCTTTCCCGTCAAGCCGTCTTTCTGTTGAAAGACTATCGCCAGCAGAAGAAGGAAGGCAAGAATCCAGTATTCACAAAGAACAAGATGCCAGAGATTGCTGATAAACTGGAGGCATGGTAAATAACAATGATGGATTTTCATTTCGCGAAAATCTATCCTTCATACAAGACATCAACAAAATTCCCCGATACGAATCCTGCAGGAATACAGAGGATTCATATCGGGGAATATTTTTATGCACTAAACTATTTTATTTCTTATAGTAATCGTACAGGAAAGCATCAAGATATGCACCACGCATGTTGGTCTTATAGAAATTGCCATTCTTATCTAGGATGAGACAGGCAGGAATACCATTAATGCCATACTCGCCCATCACCATACCGCCAAAGCCTTCAGGATTGCGAACCTGTGTCCAGGTCATTCCTTCCTTGGCCATTGCCTTTTTCCAGTCGGCATCTCTCTCATCTACGGAAATACTGATGATGTTGAAATCCTTGTATTTCTCGTGTACCTTCTTGAGATGTGGAATCTCCTGACGGCATGGACGGCACCAGGAAGCCCAGAACTCCAACATGGTATATTCACCCTTCTTGATAAGTGAAGAAAGCTTCACCTGCTTGCCTTCAGGAGTGACAACGGTACCATCGATATAATGGTTGCCGATAGCTGTATGCTTTGCCATCTCTGCCTGCATCTGAAGCATCGGATATTGGGCAGAAGAACTCCAGTCGTTCTTCAACCAGCCCATCATCTCGTCAATCTGCTGAGAGGTATATGGGGTTGGTAAAGAAGAGAAACTCTCGAGAAGCAAGTCGAAGGCTACCAGAGAAGTGGTATGCTGCTGGATAAACAGACTAGTCTGATGGCGCATTTCCTCCTGCAACTTGATGGCTTCCTTGGCAAGGGCTACACGCTGTGCCAAATCGGTAGTCTGGTTGATACTATCATCCATCTTGTGCATCTTGTCCTGAATAGGTGACATCAGTTCAAGATAAGCCTGATAAACATCCTGGGTGGTAGAACCCTTTACTATAGGCTCTATCATACTCATATCACGCTCTGCAGGGAAACCGGTAAGATCTACATCGTAGGTCATCGGCTTATTCTCTACATAGACTCTTGTTGAAAAGATTTTCTGATAGTCAGGCTCAGCTGTGCCAGGCTGGTTCATATCAATGACCATCTGATACTGTTCAGGCTGGTTAACTACCCCCTTGAGCGTGAACTCACCATTCCTGATGGTAACACTATCCAGATTGGTAACACCTTCCAATCCATACTTCTGCAACATGACAGAACAACCGTCCACGTTACCTTTCACCTTGCCTTTCATCACAAAATTCTGTGCGCTGGCAGACATTGCCAGTACAATACCGGCAAGTGTCATCATGCAAGTTTTCATTTTCATCTTATTCATTTTTTCTCGATATTATTTATTATATAATGTTTATTGATTCACATATTCAGGATTCTGAACGAGAAGATTATTGGCACCCATAGATGCCTTTGGTATAGGAAGAAGATAACGGCGGAAGCTAGGAAGTTCTGCCTTCTCATCTTCAGTCCAACCCTCGAAACCACCCTTACGGTTGTAACGGCAAAGATCGAACCATTCTTCCAGATTCTCATTACTCATATCACACAACTTATGCTTGAGAATTTCACCCAGAAGATCGCTGTCAGCAATCGCATTGACATCATCTTCAGTATAACCGGCACGACTGATGACGCTTGCCAGTAAAGTACGTGCTTTCTCATACTCACCCAAACGAGCCTCTGCTTCAGCTGCGATATAATAGACTTCTGCCAAGCGCATGAAATAATAGGAATCTTCGAACATAAACTCAGGAGTCAACTTGCTGTACTTGGCAATTCCAGTCATGCCTTCACCCTTGTATGCCCAAGTATAAAGAGGATCGTAGGAAGCTGCATCATCTTCACCTGGGAAGAATGGAAAATCACCACCGTCACCACCTGGAATAACGATACCACCATCATCTCCATCACCAGGTAATACGACATCACCACCTTCACCTGGATCAGGAACTACTACGTCCCCACCCTCTCCAGGGTCTGGAGCAACGATATCTCCACCTGTTTCATCATCTGGAACTAAATCATCAGCCACCTTCTTGAGGAGTGAACCTGGAGAAAAGGCAAACCAAGAAGCATCCATCAGTTCATTAGGATTAGCAGTATAAGGGGCGAATAGCATCTCCTTAGAATTGAACTGTTCAGTAAAGATATTAGCATAGTCGCTCTCCAGTTCATAGCCAGCAGTTTCTGCCTCGTTAATCACTTCTTCAGATAATCTTGCTGCCTCCGGATAGTTATCCTGAGCAAAATACATCTTTGCCTTCAAAGCCTTGGCAAAAAGACTGCTCATGTGATAATGGTCTGCCGGATGCTGTTCGCAATGAGCGATGGCATAATCGAGATCTTCAGAAATCAGCTTGTAAGTATCAGCTACAGATGAACGCTGACGAACCTGGTTATCTCTTACCAACTCATCCTTGAAGAGGCAGACTCCGTATTGGGAATCCTGTTTCCAATACTCACCAAAACATTTCAAGAGAGTAAGATAAGCCAATGCACGCTGGCAACGAGCCTCTGCAATCATCTCGGTACGTTTTTCTTCTGTCATGCCTGGTATCTGCTTATTGATGTGAACCAGGAAGGTGTTGGCGGTATTGATGACATTGTAGTAGGCTGTATAGGCAGTCTCCACATTACTGTTGTTGGTCTGGATATTTTCTGCCGCAAACTCATCTACACCCATCACCATCGCCTGAGTCTGGGTATGCGCCATAGAAGCGATACCATATCTCAAGTAAGATACACCTGTACTGCGCCAGGAAGCGTAAACACCATTGAGAGCAGTCTGAGCAGATGTGGCATCGGTAATATAATTCAAATCGGTTACCACATAGTCTGGTTCCATATCATCGATGCTGCCTATCAAGTCGCACGATGTGAATGTGAGCGCTGATACTGACAGTAACGCCAGAAATTGATATCTTATATGTTTCATAATCTTCGTTTCTTTGAATTAGAATTGCAATTTGAGACCGAATGAGAACGAACGGCTCATTGGATATACATCCTTTGTCTCGGTTGTCTTGGTAAAGGCATTTGTGGCTGCCATATCTGGATCCAAACCTGGCCAATCGGTAATGGTAAAGAGGTTGGTAGCAGTAAAGAACACCGATGCACCACTCACATGCAAGCGCTCTAACCATGCTGGCTCAAAGGTATAAGAGAGCGTGATGTTGCGCAAACGGAAGTATGAGTTGGAATATACATAGCGGTCGTTGGCCTGGGTGTTGGTATAGGCACTAGGCATCCACATCAACTTAGCATACTTGGCATCTGTGCGATCCAGTGTCCAGGTGTTGCCATACATCTCGCGCAAGATACTCATACCGAGGGCTCCACTAGCAGATTCCTGCATCGTGCTGTAGTAGGCATCACCACCTAACTGATACTGGAAGAGCATAGAGAGCGTGAAGTTCTTATATGACAAGGTATTTGACCATCCACCGAATACCTTTGGCTCTGGGTTGGCAATCGCCGTACGGTCGGCCTCTGAAATATAGCCATCACCATTGGTATCTGCAAACATGTAGTCACCTACAGCAGCTCCATCCTGATAGAAATCAAATCCCTTGGCCATAGCCTGTTCATTCAACTTACGAATCTGATCCTGACTCTGATAGATACCTGCCACTTTATATCCCTTCACGGTTCCCATGGCATGACCTTCCATATAGAGATCCTGATGCATCATATCGAGGGTTGAACCATTGAGCTTGGTAATCTTATTCCTGTTGGATGAGATACTGAGCATAGTGTTATAGGTGAAATCCTTGGTACGAACTACATCACCACCGATAGAGAATTCAAAACCATTGTTGGTAAGATCAAGAATATTGCTGTAATAGGTGCCGATACCAAACTCCAGGGCGATAGGAGCAGGAGCAAGCGCACCATCAGTCTTACGATGATAGATATCAAAGCTACCAGTCAGACGACCATTGAATAAAGTAAAGTCGACACCAGCATTATACTCGGTTGTCATCTCCCACTTGATGTTCTTGTTTGGATAAGTAGAAGCAAGGGTGAGTCCGCTCTGTCCGCCATACTGATTACCATTGAAATACTGGATATAAGAAAAGTCTGATACGTTGGTGGAACCAGTCTTACCCCAACTCAAACGGAACTTCAGATCATCAATATCTCTTACAGATTCCAGGAAAGGCTCTTGATTGATGCGCCAGGCCAGAGAAACTGCAGGGAAAGTACCGCGCTTGTTACCCGGTCCAAATTTTGATGACTCATCGGAACGGAGACTGAAATCAAGCAGATAACGTGAGAGGAAATCATAGCTCAAACGACCATAGATAGAATTAAGACCACTCTTGGAATAAGTCTCGGTTGGTTTATTGACGGTGGTTGCAGAACTGGCATTGTTCAATACATCATCATTAGGGAAACCACTATAAGCCTGGTCGTGTTCCTTGCTCCAATACCTGTCGGCACTATAACCAGCCATCACATCAAAACGATGAGCTTCGGTAAGCGTGAACTTGTAGTCGGCACGGAAATTGATAGAAGTATTGGTGTTGCGATAGTTGCTCTCAGCCAAGGTTGATGTTGGCTCCATACCCAACTGTTCCGGGAGCGTAATCTTTGGCGAGAAATAACTGTTGCTGAAGATGAATCTGGATATATTGGCATCAGCATGAAGGGTCAATCCCTTGACAGGCTTAATATCAATATAAGCATTGCCAGAGAACTGATCATTTTCATACTTCGTCTTGCGCTGGAGTTTAGCTACCGCATTGGCATCATTATAGGTATCGGTATAAAGACCGAACTTATCTACACGCTGGAAATTGCCATCCGCATCGCGTACAGCCAAATCCGGACGGGTCATCCATCCGTCATTATCATATCCCAAGGCAGGATCGTTGCTTCCACTCTTGCGTGAAGAATAGGTATAATCGAGTACACCTCCCACGGTGATGTATTTGTTGATTTCAGAATCTATAGAGAGTCTTGCACCATATCGCTCCATACGGTCATTGAGTAACAGACCTTCCTGGTTCATTCCGTTGAAAGAGAAAGAATAGTTGGTTTTGTTGCTTCCACCTCTGACAGCCACATTATACTGATGTGTAGGTGCATTCTTGTTGATTACTTCATCTGCCCAGTTGACATTATCCTTGCCATAAAGACTCTCATTAAGACCATTATAGGTATAAAGACCCGTTTCTTCATTGAGCGAAACATTTCCATACTGGTTAAGAATGTAATCAAAACCATACATACCTACTATCGAACTGCCGTCATTCATGCCGTCTACAGTATTACGCAGAATCTCGTCCTGCACATTCTTGTATTCAGAAATGTTCAATGGCTTATAGTTTTTGATAGGATTACTGAACGAGAATGTGTAGCCGAAATCTACCTTGGTCTTCTCATTGCGCTTTCCGTTCTTGGTCTTGACAATAACGACACCATTGGCTCCACGTGATCCATAGATCGCAGTAGCTGCGGCATCTTTCAGCACATCGATACTCTCAATATCGTTTGGTGAGATATTGATGAGCGGGTTGATGCCGGTATCCTCCATAAAGGTAGGAACGCCATCAATGACATAAAGAGGCTGGTTGTTGTTACCCTTACCCGATTTAGGATAAGGAGATGTAATACCGCGGATGTTTAACTTGAGAGATGAACCAGGCTCACCATTTGCGGTAGTAGCCAATACGCCCTTTACAGTACCCTGAAGAAGACCATCGAGGGTTGGTGTGGTAGCAGCCAATTTGCTTATCTGTTCCTGACTCACGGTAGAGATAGCCGTGGTCACATTCTTGCGGCTCTTACTTCCGTATCCGATGACTACGAGATCATCCAGCGCTACATGATCCAACTCGAGCATCATGTTTTGCTCTTTTACGCCACGAAATTCAATACTCTTCGATTTGTAACCGATGCTGGAAAATACAATTTTAGGATGTGCCATAGATGGAAATTCCAGTATGTAGTTACCATCAGCATCAGTGATAACACCATAGCTTGTGCCTTCGATCTGCACCGTGACACCTACCAGAGGATTTCCATCGGAATCAATCACTCTTCCTTTTATAAAGGTATGACCTTTTTCTTGCACATTTTCAATACCAGCCGCAAAACTGGTATGAACTGGAAGGGCTGCCTGCACAAAGCTGGCTGAAGTTGCTGCCAAGAAAAGCAACAAGCTTTTTTTCTTCTTCATAATAACTGAATGTTAGTTAAACTTCATGTTTATTGCGCAAAAGTATAAAAAATATCTAAAACTATAGCATAATGTTATGCAATTAACTTATTTTTCACACATATTCCTACTTTTTCTGCTATTTTACTTGCATTTTCCTGGTTTTTAAGTCTTTTTCTCTAAAAAAATGCTATCAGTAAACGTTCTAACCAAACAAAGTGTATCCTGCTCTCCTTAATTATTACTATAAAGAGGATTCCATAGCTTTGTGTTATGGAATCCTCCCCTACTCTACTTAGAGCTTCATTTCTTCATATTCCAGTCCGAAGACATCCGCTACGGCCTTGAATACTACCTTTCCATTTACTATATTCAAACCTCTATACAAGGCTTTATCCTCCTTACATGCCTTTCGCCAACCCTTGTCAGCAAGTTCCAATGCATATTTCAGCGTAGCATTGGTCAAGGCTGTAGTAGAGGTATTTGGCACAGCACCAGGAATATTAGCTACTGCATAATGCACGATTCCATCGACCATATATATCGGATCTGAGTGAGTGGTTGGATGCGATGTTTCAAAACAGCCGCCCTGATCGATTGCTACATCAACAAGTACAGTTCCCGGCTCCATCAATTTCAACATATCTTTCGTAATAAGATGCGGTGCCTTATCACCTGGTACGAGCACACTACCCACAACGATATCCACATCATGCAATTCTCTACGGATATTATGCTCGTTGGAATAGAGCGTGTGTACATTGACAGGCAGTTCCATCTCTAACTGACGAAGACGGGGCAAACTGATATCTGTAATCCATACATCAGCTCCCATTCCTGCAGCCATTCTTGCTGCAGCCTCTCCTACGGTTCCACCTCCCAATACCAAAACCTTGACGCGGTTCACACCAGGCACACCACTCATCAGTTTCCCTTTTCCTCCCTTGGTTTTCTGCAGATAAAAAGCACCATTAACAATGGCCATTCTTCCTGCTACTTCACTCATCGGAATGAGTAAAGGCAAATGGTGGTTGTCTGTTTCTACCGTCTCGTAAGCCAGACAGACGGCTCCACTCTTGAGCATGGCATCGGTAAGTTCCTTGTCACAGGCAAAATGGAAATAAGTGAATACAAGCTGGTCCTGATGGATAAGTGGATATTCCTCGGCGATAGGTTCTTTCACTTTTACAATCATTTCCGTCTCACGATATACACTCTGGATGTCGGGTAAGATTCTGGCCCCTACCTTTTCATACGCTTCATCAGCAAATCCGCTGTTTACACCAGCTGTATGCTGAACCATCACTTCATGACCATGTCGAATGAACTCTGCTACACCTGCCGGTGTCATTCCAACACGGTTCTCATTATTCTTAATCTCTTTTGGAATACCTATTTTCATGATGTTATAGTTTTAAAGGTTTGACATCAGTTATTTTTAATTCTGTAAAGTTATTGAAAATATCTATAGGTTGTATACTTTGATGTTAATATTTAACAAATCTTATATTGGTTACATACTCATATCAATATTTTAGTTTATTCTAATTGACAGCAATTATTTTATTAGTTTATCAGTTTATTAGTTTATCCGTATATTCTATTTATTAGACAATTAGTATATTCTAATTTTAGATTATAAGAATATTAGAAAATTAGAATATTATTCATGTAGATTGTTAGAAAAGTATAAAAAACTAGTTTTCTTTAGAAATAAAAAAGAATAAATTCTTTTATATCAACTATTTTACCTATTTTTGCAGCAAATATTAGAACTTAAGAACATTAGATCAATCAAATATAAGACTTTTAGAATTATCATAAGTTAGAATAAAAGTTTATTAGTTTGTTCTAATTGCCAGCAATTCTAATATTCGGAGAAAAGATTAAACGAAAATAAGAAGCTAAAAGTAACAAGAATAAGACATGAAACATGAATTACAGGAAATTGTTGCAGTAGTGAACAACAAGGGTGGAGTAGGAAAGACAGCCACCGTGCAGTCTCTCGCATCAGGAATGGTTCGACTGAATCATAATCTCCGTATTTTGGTGATTGACTTAGACCCACAATGCAACCTTTCTTCGCTTTTCGGGGTGAGAGACAATGAATATGACAACATATACAACGCCATGTGTAAACAGAGTGGTGTTCCTGTTTATAAATGTAAGAATGGAGTATACGCTGTTCCTGGATCTGCTCAGATGGAAAATATTGAGCAACACCTTCCAGGCGGTCCTTCGCTGAGAGAACAGATGAAGAGCTACACCGTATTGCTGAGCTGTCTGCAAGACAACGATTGCCATGACATGACGGGAGAAGGACTTAAAAACGTATTCGACGATTTCGACTACATCTTCATCGACTGTCCTCCAGCTCTTTCCAAGAACACTTACAATGCTCTGGTTGCTGCGAGCAAGATTTTGATTCCAGTTCAAATGGAAGCTTTATCTGTCAAGGGAGTAAGCGAAGTGCTCAGCGTTATGGATGAAGTGAAGGAGTTCCACATGAACGATAATCTGGAATTACTAGGACTCCTGCCAGTTATGGTAGATGAGCGAACAAAGATTACCAAGCAGTTGAGTAAACTCTTAGGCGAAAAACATGGCGACTTAATTCTTCCTTGCCGCATCCGACGCTCTGTGAAGTTCCTGGAAGCTCAGGCTCACGGACAAAGCATATTCGAATATGCACCTTACTCAAGTACAGGTATCGATTACGAAATAGCTATCAAGCACATGTTTAACATAAAGATATAATCTACTCAGAATAGGGTAGGGTTAAGCATGCAATGATAAAAAATAGAAGACAAAATTATAAACAATAATAATTATGGCTGTAGCAAAGAGAAATATCGAGGAAATTGGTGAGTCGATTGAAAATATGGGAAAGAACGACCGACCAAGTTTGTTAAATACAGAAGTTGCAAAAAACGAGGAGGATAAAAACGCATCTAAAGGTGGACGTAAGAGAAAAAGTTACTGGACTGCAGAAGAAAGACGCACCAGAACAAGTGTAGCAACATATCTTAATAAGGAAGAACTCCTTCTCTTGAAGATGAAATGCCTTGCAGATGATATTCCACAGGAAAACTTGCTCTACAACATTCTGATGGATTACTTGAAAAAGTAAGCAAACAAAAAAGTAGGTTTTACAGGGTGAAAACCACAAAACTGTTTACCTGAAAAGGCGCAAAGTCTTAAAAAAGGTATAAACACCTTCAAAAACCACATTTCTGTTTACCAAAAGATGATAATTAAAAATTATATATTATAATAGGTTATAATATACTTATATATTACGGGAGTTGTAACCTCTTGACTATTAGATAGTTATTTTCATTTAGGTAAACAGAAATGTGGTTTTAGGTAAATAACTTTGTGGTTTTAGGTAAACAGTTTGGTGGTTTTAGGTAAACAGAAATGTGGTTTTAGGTAAACAACTTTGTGGTTTTAGGTAAACAGTTTGGTGGTTTTAGGTAAACAGAAATGTGGTTTTAATATGAGTGACTCAAAAGTAAACAAGAATCTGGTGTGGATTAACACACCTTTTTCACTGACAAAACTTGATAAGCAATATACATTATTGCAGCAAAACATATTGATGGTTGCAAGTACCCATCTCCAGAAGTATGTAGAAGAGTACTTCACTGAGAAGAGGGTGCTTGGAGATTCTCGCTCCGACTATCTTTTCGAGAAAGGTATAGAGCATGCTGTCATGGAGATACCGCCTATCATAATAGACATCAAGGATTTCCAGGTATCAACGGAGTTTCATAATTACAAGAATCTGCGTGATACGCTGAAAAATGACATTCTCAACCTCTCTGTGCGTGTTAAGATGGACAACAATACAGAGAAGATACAGCACGTATTCTCCAACATCGAGATTCCGACAACGCAGAAAGGCTATACAAAGAGCGATGGAGAGAAGGTAGAGCGCATCAAGGGTGAAGTAATACTTGAGATAGATCCTAAACTCACCATGAGCCTCTTTGACATGCGCCAGGGATACATTCACCATATCTCCATGATCGCTAAATATTCCAAGAAGGTGAATACGCCACGTCTCTATATTTATCTGCTTCGCCAGATGGGGCTTGACAAGTGTCTGGATGTAAAGGTAGAGTTCTTGCCGATGAAACAGTATCTGGGTCTGGTAGAACTTGATGAACATGGCAATATTCTGCTTGACGACAAGGGAGAACCTGTGATGAATAAATATCCTAAGTTCTCGCAATTCAGAAAACAGGTACTCGATGTCGTAAGGGAAGACCTCAACAGAATGGCCAGCCGCAGCGAGACGGATATCGTATTTGATGAATTTTCTGATGAAGACTTTATTTATCGGAACGGGAAGTGTAAGGGTGATCCTGAATATATTGTCTTCCATATCAAGCGAACGGATGTCGGTATCAACCATATCGGTGATAAAGATGCAGATATAGCCCGTCGCCTGAATGAAAAGATTAACCGTAACAAGGGAAAGAAAGTATCTGAAGATAATATGCTGCAGGGAGATCTTTTTGCACATGTATATCAGAATCCTGACAAGAAGATAGAAGTTGATACTACTCAAGGTTCTGAGCAATGGAATCAGTTTGTTTCGATGGTGCATGATGATAATCAGATTGCTTTGTTGAAAAGATGTAAATTCATTGGTATCAAGAATGACAGATTCTGTGTTGCTGCCAGTGATTATGATTTTGTAGCTTTAAAAACTTCAGGTCTTGAAAGGCTTGCACAAGAATTCTTTAATTGTGTTGGCTCATTCATGCCTGTATTCTACAGAGCCTAAACTGAACAATATTGCAGAAGAGGAAGTAGGGGAGTACCTTATTTCCTCTTTTTCGTAAAACCACATTTCTGTTTACCTACTTTTGAAAATGTCTTATCCTCTCAAGCCCAAAATTGTTTACCAGATATATTTTTGATAAAGATACATTTCTTTTGGATGAATCTATTAAATATTGTTTAATAGATAGATTCCCAATGCCTTTTATGCTTTTATGTATATTTTAGGTAAACTGTTTTATGGTTTAGGTAAATAGTATTGTGGTTTTATCCAAAAGATACTATTTCTTTCCTTGTTCTATCTGTTATAAGACTACGAAAATAATAGTTTGATTAAATCCTGTAACTGTATGAATATCAGCATGTATCTTGCGAATCTACTAAACTGGTTGTCATGTTCTTCGGTTCTTTCCTATGGTAGCTGTAGGATACAACTTTCAAAAACCACAAAACTGTTTACCTGTTTTTAAGATGATTTTTACTTGCTATAAACCACATTTCTGTTTACCTAAGGAGAAGATTGTGTCTTTAGCAATGTAGGTAAACAGTTTTGTGGTTTTAGGTAAACAGAAATGTGGTTTTTGGTACATAATAATGTGGTTTTTGGTAAACAGTTTTGTGGTTTATGAGTTGCTTTCTTTATTTTAGGTAAACAGTTTTGTGGTTTTTATCCGATATATGAATAGACTCCTAATTGCCTAATTGTCTAATTGCCTAATTGTTGAATTGTCTAATTGCCGGAAAAACTACATGAGTAAGCTTGATAGTCCATGTTGAGTACTTACAATAACCAACGAAGCCTGTTTCAATGGGCATTGAAACAGGCTTCGTTTTTTCTGTATCTGAGGTTGTTTTTATTCATTTTCCTTATATTTCTGCAAACGGTTGACTATCTTGTAGCCTCTTCCATATCTTTTGCCTTTGATACCAATCAGTCCACCATTATAGTAATTCAATACTTCTTCTTTATGTAGTCTTGATAGGGTGGTATTGAAGCAGTTTCTCTTAAGAGTAGGATAGAGTTGTATAGTCTTCTCCAGGAGATTCTCTTTTGTTTGTGGGAGAGATTCCTCTGTTAAAACCTTTACCATCGTCGATGCCAGAGAAGGCTTGGTATCATTTCTCAAGCTAGTCTTCTCTTTCTTCTCCTTCTTTACTTTCTTCTCCTTCTTATGGTTGTCGACAGTTGGAGTAGCAGTCTTTATCTCTTCCTTCTTTGCCTGTTTGGCAAAGGATTCCGTATTGATGTTGAGTTTCAGTCCCAGAATATCCGAAATGATGTTCTTAAGGACATAGATGAACAGCTCGCTGTCTTCGCTCTTGAGTGAGGTTTCCTGTTTCCAGTAGCGACTCTTGAAAGCAAGTTGAGTCAACTCTTCAATTTCCTGTTCAGAAATATCTTCTTTGTTCGTGAGACGTGCATTGGCTACATTGAGGAATGAAGTAAAGGAGAAAGTGGAGAATTGGCTTGGGATGACGTATGTGAAAACATGACTGTTTTCTCCCTTTGCTGAAGGGTGTCTGAGATTAATCATACTCATCCCCTTTACCAGTGCTATCAGGAAAGCCATGCTGGCGTATGAGAGGCTTGTATTTTCAACCTCACAGATTCCTTTATAGTCGAGGTTCTTGTCCGAGATAAAGTTCATGGTGAAAATACCATAGTTGGTCCATTCTGTAGAATAGAGCAACTGCTGGAGTGTTGGGTCTTCTGGTACTCCTAAACCTCGGTTTACGCTGTCTATATAGCGACGCATGGTTTCCAAATCATCCCATTGGAGAAGTGAATTATCTCCCGACTCATTGTTTCTGATGCAGCCGATGATTCCCAGTCTGATAACGTCAGGGGAAGTTGAAGTTCGCAGATGATTAGCGAGCTTGGCAAATAAATTAGGCATCCAGTCGAAATCATCAACTGGCGAATCTATATAGTCTTCCTGATAGTAGTTGTTATCAGTAAAATCTAAATCTTGATACATGCTATATTCTGTGAAAATTTTGAATTCAAATCTTTTATGCAAAGGTAAGAAAAAATATTCTATTCTCCAAATTTTTGGCTAACTATTTGAACATCAGAGTATATTTTATGGTTTTGTTTGCCTGAAAATCACAAAAATGGTCATACTTGTAAGAAAATACCCCTTTTTTTAGTTGACAGGTCAAAAGGTGAGAAAGATTCTGTATTTTTTCTTGTATGATTGAAATGTTTTTTGTAACTTCGCAGCATGATAAAACATGAATAATAATACTTATATATAATTTAAGGTGAAAGCATTTACATATATCCAGCAAGGAAAGTTTGGCTTCACAGAAAAAGAGAAGCCTACGATAATAGATGAGCATGATGCCATCGTAAGAGTTACGCTGAGCAGTATCTGTACCAGCGATCTTCACATCAAGCATGGTTCTGTGCCTCGAGCTGTACCGGGGATTACTGTTGGCCATGAGATGGTAGGAATTGTAGAGAAAGTAGGGGAGAAGGTTACCCACGTGAAACCGGGAGACAGAGTAACCGTGAATGTGGAGACTTTCTGCGGAGAATGTTTTTACTGCAAGCATGGATACGTGAACAACTGTATTTCTCCACATGGCGGATGGGCACTGGGATGCAGAATCGATGGCGGACAGACGGAATATGTGAGGGTTCCGTATGCTACTACAGGTTTGAACAAGATACCTGATTCTGTAAGCGATGAGCAGGCTCTCTTCGTTGGCGATATCCTTGCTACAGGATTCTGGGCTACGAGAATATCTGAAATCACAGAAGAGGATACGGTGCTGATTATCGGTGCCGGTCCTACGGGCGTCTGCTGTTTGCTTTGCACCCTGCTCAAGAATCCAAGTAACATTATCGTCTGCGAGAAATCACAGGCTAGGCGAGAGTTCATCCAGAAGCATTACCCACAGGTGATGGTTGTTGAACCTGAGGATTGTGAGGCATTTGTCAGACAGCATAGTCAGCATGGTGGAGCCGATGTGGTGATGGAGGTAGCTGGTGGTTCGGATACCTTCCAGCTTGCCTGGAGATGTGCCCGTCCTAATGCCATTGTCACCATCGTCGCCATGTATGACAAGCCACAAATACTTCCGCTTCCTGATATGTATGGCAAGAACCTCATCTTCAAGACGGGAGGTGTGGATGGATGCGACTGTGGGGAAATCCTTGATTTGATAGCCCAGGGAAAGATAGATACCACTCCTCTGATTACCCATCGTTTCCCGCTTTCAAGAATAGAAGAGGCATACGATGTCTTTGAGAACCGCAAGGATGGAGTCATCAAGGTTGCGATATTTCCGGGATAAACAAGAAGAGGGTGAATCATTAACTTATGACCCACCCTTTCTCGTTAAAATGCTATGTTCTGTAAATATTAAACTTTACTGTCAGGAATGGCAGAAGCAACACCTTGGTGCATCATACGCGATTTTTCTTTAGCCAATGCCTGCATATCCACTGCCACATCGTCTTCATCCACGATTTCTACGCCAGTCATCGTTTCGATTACGTCTTCCATGGAAACCACTCCTCTCAGACATCCGTATTCATCCACGATGATAGAGATGTGTTCTCGTTTTTCCAACATCTTTTCCCATATCTGGTATAGAGATTCATCCTCGTTGAAGGAAAGAATCGGACGCATCAGCTCGGATAATCTGGTTTGGAACTCATCGTCTGAAATCGATTTGAGAATCATATCTTTCAATACGTATCCCACAATGATATCCTTGTTGTTGTCATAAACAGGAATGCGTGAGAAATTCCATTCTTTCTGTTCGTAAAACTCCTTGGTAGTCAGATTCATGTTGGCTGATTCTACTACGATGGATGGAGTCATGACCTCCTTGGCCTTTACTCCGGCAAGGCGAATGCAGCTTTTGATGATTTTGCTTTCCGATTCACGGAAGATGCCTTCTGTAGTACCTACGTCTACCATAGCCGATACCTCTTCGCGACTCATGGAAGCCTGGTGATTCTTCGGAGTAAATACCTTAGTGATAAGTTCCGAAAGCAGCACCAAAGGATAGGTGATGAAGATGAGCACACGGATGATCTTGGTAGATGTCATGGCAAGAGAGCGCCAATATGAAGCTCCGATGGTTTTCGGGATGATTTCTGAAAGTACCAGAATCAGAAGGGTGAGAATGGCGGAAATGATACCGAAGTATTCTTCGCCAAAGAGTTTCATAGACTCGGCTCCGACACCGGCAGAACCGATGGTATGGGCGATGGTGTTGAGCGAAAGAATAGCACCCACCGGACGGTCTACATTATTCTTATACTGTTTCATCAGTGAGGCAGTCTTGTTGCCTTGATTCTCCTTCATCGAGATAAACGACATCGGAGTAGAAAGTAGCACCGCCTCCAGGACGGAGCATAAAAAGGATAGTGACAGAGCACCTAAAAAATATAAAATGATTAAACCCATGTAATTTTTAATTCGTTAATAATATGTTATCTCAAGCAAGATAGATATTACTTCCGAAGACTACAATTGAGGATGTAATGGGGGACATTACATCTATGTTTATCCAATATAAGTGCATTTATAAATACCATTACTATATGTTTCATATTTTCTGCAAAGATACAGATAAAAATATGAATTTAATATGTTTTTGCTGAAAATTAAATTGTTTTAATATGATTTTGGTAAATCTGTGTAGCAGTATAAAAAAATCTAATTTTAACAATAATATGATGTATAATTCATCAAGTATTTATGAATATTAGGTATTTTTGCAATCAGCATTTAGAAAACAGAGTAAATATGGAAAAGAAAATACCCATCATTCTCCTTAACTTTACCGGCGTATACGACTTGGAGGCATTTGCCTCAAACAGGAATATCGTCCATGTAGATTGCCGGGACATGAAAGGGGTAGACTGTTATTGTGACGAAGAGGGTAGGGAGGAACTGCACCGCCGATTGGCTCCTTTTCCTGCCGAGGCTGTTCATTTCATCGATTCTGGAGATTTCCACTATCTTACCGAATATTGGGTATCCAGGCTCCATGAACCTTTTTCCCTGATAGTTTTCGACCATCATCCGGATATGCAGCAACCGGAATGGGAGGGTGTTGTGTCGTGTGGCGGTTGGGTGAGAGATGTATTGGAGAAGAACCCGTTTGTCAAACACATTATCATTGTAGGAGCATCGGATGAGTTGATTGCTCAGGTGCCTGAGCACTTAAGAGAAAAGGTGTTGTTCTACAGTCAGGCTGAGATTGATCATCACCAGGCTTGGCCGTCGAAGGCTGGCAAACTCATACATGAGCCGGTTTACCTATCCATCGACAAGGATGTATTGAGAAAGCAGGATGCCATCACCGACTGGAGCAATGGTGACATGACGCTTCTCCAGCTCCAAGCCGTGCTTCGCATCATCTATGCCCATGAAAAAGTGATAGGGGTAGATATTACTGGCGAATGTTCCGCAACGCTTGACTATTTCTCTGAAGTGAAAGATGCTGCAGTCAATAATCTGGCTAATGAGGAACTGCTCAGGATGATTCTGAAAGAGAATAATCTTTCTATTTATCATAATCACCCTTAGAACACGGATAGGAGAGCAGAGAATAAACGGATGAAAATGGATAAATTTGGCAGCAAAGTTTAAATTAATTATCCTTTGATGCCAATCCTGTCAAAAATGGATTACTCTAGATATACAAACCGAGACTGGCACATAACTTGCTTCTACCCAGGATGAAAGCGGAAGCCAAGAGGGCAAGGGGAACGATAAGAACCCTAAGCAATGACATTTGAGGGTTTCTTGAAATCCTTGAACCTCGAAAGCCGAAGCGATCATTATTAGGATAAATACAATAAACAAGTAGAAATCCCGACAGAGCCGGAAGGCGAAGAGAGGACGAGAAAAATACAATTAGGAGGTTTTACATTATGTTGTTAGCTCGTAGAAATAATAGTGTTTCAAATTGGTTGAATAGTTGGTTTAATGATAACTTCTTTGATACAGACTTGATGCCACGCATGAATGCTACAGCTCCTGCAGTTAACGTCAAGGAAAGTGCTACAGCCTACACGATGGAGGTTGCCGCTCCTGGTTTGAAGAAGGATATGGTCAAGATGAACATCGACAAGGATGGTTACTTGAATGTATCTATCGAGAACAAGGATGAGAAGAAGGAGGAAAAGAAGGAAGAGCATTACTTGCGTCGTGAATTCTCTTACAGCAACTACTCTCAGAGCTATGCTTTACCTGAGGATGCCGATCAGGAGAAAATTTCTGCTGAGGTCAGTGACGGTGTCTTGAAGATAGAGATTCCTAAGGTAGCCAAGGAGGAGAAGAAGGAAGACGTTAAGCACATTGAGGTCAAATAATTACTCATAACGTGCTAAACAGTTTTCTTGATGACTTTCATAAGCATTAGAAAATAATTAAAACGGAGGCTAGTCCCAGCAATGGGGCTAGCCTTTTTGTTTTTTCTCATAATTACCCGATAGAATCTTTGTCATCATCCGTCATCAGGGTTTGGCTTTCTTTCGGCTGTGGTTTAGGTACGAACCCAAGGATGGCAACCAGACAGCTCATCAGCGGACTGATGATGTTGAAGAAACAGAACGGGAGATAAACGAGTGTCGGAATGCCGAGAACCGTACTCTGTGTCATTCCGCAGGCAGTCCAAGGAACCAGTACGCTCGTAACGGTAGCACTATCCTCCGTACTTCGGCTCAAGAGTTCCGGCCTGTATCCACGTTCGGCATATTCATCCTTGTAGATAGATGCATTCATGATGATACTCAGAAACTGGTCGCCCATCACGAGATTGAGCAGAACGCCGGATGTCACCGTGCTGCATACGAGTGATACGGTGCTGTGGATGCTTTTCAGGAGGATGTGGGTGATGGCGTGGAGCATTCCGCTGGCTACCATGCACGAACCGAAGCACATGGCACAGAGAATAAGCCAGATGGTATTGAGCATGCCCGCCATTCCACGGGTGGCTACGAGATCATTGATGCTGTCCATGCCGCAATCTACCTGGGTATGGGTATAGCAGGTAGTCATGATTCCTTCAAAGAGACTCTTGGCGGTAATGCCGCTTTCGCCAGCTATCTTTACGAGCACTTCCGGCTGGAGAATGAGAGCACAGATGCATGCTGAAAGGGCCGAAAGCAGAAGCGTGATGAGAGATGGAGTCTTGCGGTAGATGAGCCATCCGGTAAACGCAGGAACCAGCATCGTAAGCAGGGAGATGTTGAATCCATGGCTCAGACCGGTAAGATACTGGCTTACATCCACTGGCTTGGAATCATAGCAGAGTCCGATGATGAGATAGAGTACCAGTGAGAGCAGGATGCTCGGTATGGTGGTGTAGAGCATGTAGCGGATATGTGAGAAGAGGTCAGCTCCGGCGATGCTTGAAGCCAGCACGGTAGTATCGCTCATAGGCGAGAGCTTGTCACCGAAATAAGCACCCGAGATAATCGCTCCTGCCGTATAGGGTGCCGGTATGCCCAGGGCATCACCTATTCCCATCAGGGCAATACCGATGGTGGCAATGGTGGTCCATGAGGTTCCTGTCATCACCGAGATGATGCTGGAGATGATGCATGCGCAGGGAAGGAAAAAGGTAGGCGACATAATCTGTACACCATAATAGATTAATGTGGGTACAACGCCACTGATCATCCAGGTGGCTGACATCATACCGATGAGCAGCAGAATCAGGATAGACACTCCTGCATCGCCCACAGTCTTTTTGATCATCTCCTCGAAGATATTCCATTTCATCTTGTAGATGGTCATACTGAGCGCTACGCATACGGCTGTAGCTATCATGAGGGCTACCTGTGATGCACCAGCCAGGGCATCATCTGGGAAGAGTTTGACAACCAGGACGATAAGAGCGATAAGTACAGCCAGTGGGAGTACAGATACGAGCGGGTGTGGTTTGTACTGCTGCTGAGACGGGCTGAGAGCCTGGTTCTCTGCAGTTTGATTCATTTGGTTCTTGTTGTTTTGTTCCATTGATTAATTCTCTCTTACTATGATTATTTATTCCGGATGCAAAAGTACAAAAAAGATTTCGTTTACCTTACGTTTTCTCGTGTTTTTTTTGCGACAGCTTGTATCGCAGATTTTCATATTTTCTTTGCTTCCCAATGCAGTAGTAAATACATAGGCGTTAGGGAGATACGCCACACAGGAAAAGTAACATCTCGCTTTGCCCACAGTTGCCCAAGCCTTTGGGCATCTTTGCCCAACTACGTGGGGCATCTTTACCCAAGGCTTTGGGCACGGTTACCCAAGACTTTGGGCATCCGTACCCGTGTACGTGGGTATGGATACCCGTGTACGTGGGTATGAGTGTCCATGGGCGTGGGCAGAATTGTTCTGCTTCAGCGCGCTGCTTGCTAGGGCGTGGCAATAGGTGGCATTAGGTGGCAATAAAAATAGGGGTTATTGCCACGCGTAAATCACTATATACCAATAGGTTAACCATAAGTGTGGCAATAGTGGCATTAAAATAGAGAAAAAAATATTTTTCCTCCATTCAAAATCTGCTGATGAGAAAGGCGGAAATCATGCAGCGGCTTGCCATTGAGCGTTAATGACTTTACACGATAACTGCCTGATATACTGGCTGGTGCAGATATTTCGAAGCGCTTTCCGTTCTCCAGATTCAGCGTAACTTTCTCGAAAGCAGGCGTACCAATATAGTAAAAAGGAGTGCCTGGACATGCCGGATAGAAGCCTAAAGATGAGAAAATATACCATGCAGAACGCTGTCCTGTTGCATTTTCACCCGAAAAACTGTCGTTTTCCAGTATCTGATGCACTCTTTCCTGCGTTTTTTCCGGTGCACCGGCAGCCGTATAGAGATATGCCAGATGATGGCAAGGCGAATAACTGTGCTGATACCATCCCTTGTCAAACATCCTGTCTAATCGGGAAATCACCTTACCGTTGCTCACCAGCACCTCCACCTGAGGATGCGCCTTTCTCTCCTTCTTCTCCTCTTTATCAATCAGTTTCTCCTTCTTGTCCATCGGCTTACTGTCATGAATCACCTCAAACAGACCAGCGATATTCTGCGGAACCGACCAGGTATCCTGACAGGCAGAACCTCCCAGGATATTACTCTTACCTGAAAACAGCTCTTTATCTTCCGCCCATTTTCCATTCTCATATCTTCCGTCAGCCCAGCCCGAAAGCGGGTTGATTACGTTGCGCCAATTCTCAGAACGGCGCATCAGTACCTGATAATCATCCTGATACTGCTGGCGGAGAGCGGCATCCTTGCAGGAATCAAGCAGCAGCTTTGCCATCTGCGCCACGGCAAAGTCATCGTATGCATACGCCAGGGTTCGCGAGGTAGAGGCAGCAGGAGAACCGGCCCCCTCCTCTACCGGAAGATAACCGTTCGTCATATAGGAAGTGATGGAGCGGCGGCCCTTTCCGGCACGGTAATCCTTGGCAAGATAAGGAGTAGAGAAGGCATTCATGCGCATTCCCTCGTAAGCCTTCACGGCATCAAAGTTGCGGATGCCCTTGACATAGGCATCGGCAAGCGCGATACTGGCATCATCGCCCGGCATCTCCGTCTGACTGCTGTTGCTGACAGGAAAGATAGGCATCCAGACACCATCCTGATACATCTTTACCAGAGACTGCATCATCTCTCCCGAAAGCATCGGGGTAAGAAGATGATAAAGCGGCAACTGCGCACGGTAGATATCCCACATCGCAAAGTCACCATATTGCAGTTCGCCGACATCGCTCAACTCATGGGGAAGAAACGAACTGCGGTACAGGGCGGTATAAAAGCGGTTCACCTTTGCCGTGTCCTGACTCTCCACATCGATGGTATGCAGACGCTCGCACCACAGATTGGCAGCATACTCCATCATACTGTTGAAGTCCAGTCCGCCGTACATATAGTTTTCGGCATTGAGATTGGTCACCGCCTGATCGTGCGAAGTAAAGGAGGTAGCCGACATCCATTCCATCGCCTTTCCAGTCTTGCCCCTGAAGGTAAGCCATACTCCGATGCCCGGCTTGCAGGTCACCATCAGTCCCTTTCTTTCCGCCTGCGCTTCATCAAAGACACCATAGTCAACCAGCTCATCTTTATCATAAGCCAGCACGAAATGTCCCCCGAAATCATCCGGTTTCCCCCATCCCTGATATACATGAGGCGCCGGATTATAGGCATAAACCACATGGTTCACGGTATCAATCTCGATGGTTCCCTGTCCGTCATCATTATTGGGCTGGATAACGAGATGAACCAGTTCGTCTTTATCGGGCGTAACACGGAGGATGGAGGTATGGCTCAGGGCAGTCATCTCTGCCTTCAGATGCTCATCCTTCAGATGGACACCATAGTAATGGGGATGCGAAACTTCGTCCTGATGACTGAAAGCGGTGGCACGCTGAGCGGGCTGCAGACGGAGTTTGCCTCCCAGAGCAGCAACGGTGAAAGAACCGTAATCCCGTTTCTCGCCACCTCCCGGCCAATGGCTGCAGCGGAATCCCTGCAACAGCGTATCTTTCTCATCATAAGGTGCCACACAAGGCTGCTCGGAATCCCGGGTCTGTGGAGTCCAGAAGTTCTGGCCGTTCGGAACCAGTACGGCAGGAATTGCCTGTCCCGCTCCTCCCATCGTCTGGATGGCATAGAGCTGGCGCACATGTTCCAGCTGGTGGATACGCTGGTGCATCTCCTGCTTCCATTCTTTCCAGGAATAATAATGAGTGCCGTAAATCACCTGTCCTACAGGCGAAAGCATGATATCTCTCTCGTTCAGCATGAACTTCACCACCACGCTGTCCTTCCGGTTCTTGTAGAATATCATCTGCAGGTTGGCACCCATCGGAACCACGCGGTCCATCCTGTCTGTCTCTGCTCCGAGTACCACCTGGTCGGCTTCTTCACGTGCACCGGCAGGAGGCAGGGTGGCATCAAAAAGAAGGGAAAGGAGTCGGTAGAGGGCTGTATCATGACCGAAACGGAGGGTAGCTGATGACTGGGAAGAGCGCAAGGCGGCATCGGCTTCGGTTTCAATGTTCTGCCAGAGCGAGATGGCGCTCCGTGCCGGAATCTCTTCATTGGTAGCCATACTGCCGTTGGTGATGTTCATGCGGAGATTGTTGGCTTGATAGATGGCACGGAACTCGGCATCGGTAAAGAGCGCATTCAGACTGTCTTCCATCTCCTGCGGATAGGCAGCAAAGTTCAGGCCCACATCCTGCAGCGAGGAGGTGAGTCCGTACATCTCTGTCATCAGTTTCAGGGGTTCATTTATCTTTGAGGTGTTCTTGAAGAGCTGTTTCAGGAAGCGGCGTGGCGAAACCTGAGCCTTCACATTGGTGCGTTTCTTCAGCGCCTTCAGTTCGGGAGATTCGTAGGCTATCCAAGCCATATCGGCAGAATCGGTCTTCACATCCAGATGCAGCTGGGGCTGTAGACTCCGCAACTGCGAAGTAAAGGCGAGCATACTCTTGGCGCAGCGGTCGGAAACGCTGGAGCGTGCCTTTACCTGATGGCCGGCAGCAAAGATTTGTGGATAATGGGCATACATGCGTCGGGCGATGCCCTGGTGCTGGAGTTCACCCAGTCGGGTCAGTTTGCCGCCGTTTCCTCTTGCATTCTCACATATCCGCTTCACGATACTCTTGATCTGAAGTCCGAGCGGAGTAAGATTGCCGTCATCAGCAAACTGCTTTTCTATCCAGAGATAGCGCTCATCCCTCGACATCCATCGCGAGCCATGGCGCCCGTAATGGCTGATATAATAAGGTGAGAAACCGGCTGGCGCCTTCACAGCCGAAGAATCGGTTCCGGCAGCATCCGTTACAGGATAAGCATAATAGATGCCTCCCATTTCGCGGCGGTTCTGTGCTTGCAGTCCCAGGCAGCAAACCAGCCATAAATATATAAGATAACTTACTTTCTTCATAATAAATAAAAACGGAGAAAACCGCTGTTTATTATGAATTATTTCGCCCTATATGGTTGAAATTACCCAATACGCCCTGAACCAACGGTCACCGGCGCGTAGCGGAAAGGTAAAGGGCAGAAGCTCCTAGCCCATACTTGAACCACTTGCCTATTATTTCTCGGATTTGAATATTTTAGCACGAATTATTTCTCGGATTTGGATATTTTAGCACGAATTATTTCTAGGATTTGAATATTTTAATTATCTTTGCTGCTGATATCCAAATAATTATAGATATGGCAGAATATATAAGAAGAAATATAGATACTCAGCTTATAGCATGGAAAGAAGATTCCATGCGAAAACCGCTGTTGCTTCGTGGTGCCCGACAGGTAGGAAAATCATCTGCAGTTAAACATTTTGGAAAGCAGTTTAAGTTTTTTGCTGAAGTGAACTTTGAGCGCAACAAGGCTATTAAAACCTTTTTCCAAGGTGATCTTGATGTGCGTTCAATTGCTGAAAAAATCAGCAGTTACATCAATGTCCCTGTAGAAGCAGGCAAAACACTCCTCTTCCTTGACGAAATACAGGAATGCCCAGAGGCTATCATGGCTCTTCGGTTTTTCAAAGAAGATTATCCTGAGCTGCATGTCATTGCCGCAGGCTCACTTCTTGAATTTACGCTTCAGGAACTTCCTACTTTTGGAGTAGGAAGAATTCATTCTCTTTTTATGTACCCGATGACATTCGATGAATTTTTGTATGCTAATAATGAAGAGGGACTAGTAAAAATGCGAAATGAAGCCTATGGAAATCACCCACTGGAACAGGCTTTCCATGATAAACTCGTGGAATACTTCCGTATTTACCTGCTTGTTGGAGGTATGCCGGAATCTGTGCTTGCCTGGACACGTACTCATGACTTCAACCGATGCAGGAATATTCAGGAAGATATCGTGCTGACATATGAAGATGATTTCAGCAAATATAAGAAGAGAGTCAATTCTGATCTGTTACGCACTACGATGCGTGGCGTCTGCCACCAGGCTGGTGAAAAGTTGACATTCAAGCAAATATCAGCCGACTATCAAAGTTCGCAGATTAGGGAGGCACTCCGTTTATTGACCTTGGCAGGTATCGTAACTCCTGTAGTCTCTACCTCGGGCAATGGTATTCCTCTGGATGCAGAGGCAGATGAGAAGAGCATGAAGGTACTGTTTCTGGATTCCGGATTACTGCTGGCCGTGCTTCAGTTGGAAGGCAACCTGGCGCAGCAACTTATAGAACTCATTTTGGCTGGTACTCCTCAGGAACTTGTCAACAAAGGTGGACTTACGGAGATGGTTGCAGGACTTGAGATTATGCGAAACAAACCGTGTATCCAACGTCAGAAGATGTTCTTCTGGGAGCAGAAGGGGAAAAGTGTGGCAGAGATAGACTATCTGGAGATTCATAAAATGAAGATTACTCCTATTGAAATCAAATCTGGAACACAAGGCGGCATGAAGAGTCTCTGGCTATTCATGAGAGAGAAGAAACTCACCAATGCCTTCCGGTGCTCTCTAGAGAATTTTGGAGCGTTTGATTATATAGACAAGGAGGATCACGATGCAGTAAGGCATGTTACCATTCTACCTCTCTATGCATTATCATTATTGTAAATAAGTGAGACTTGCGAAACTCCCTTGTAAAGTTTCGCAAGTAAAGTATAAAGCTAAAAAAAGGGGGAAGCCAACGCTTTGGCTCCCCCTTTGGGTTCTTTATAATTCCCTATTGATATTAAAAAACTAGAATATACTATCTTACGGCAATCTTTTGACCCTTAGCCTGAGTACAGGACTGGGTAGATGCCTTCACAATGTAAACTCCGGATGTCACTCGCAGAATCATTCTCTGCTTGTCAGGCAACTGATAACTGTGAACCATCTTGCCATCCAACGTAAATACCTGAACCCTGTCGAGCTTCTCACCACCCAGAGCAGAAACAACAATCATGCCTGCAGCAGGTGAGTAAACCTTCACCGGTGCGCTCTGCTCTTCAGTCTCCATGCGGTCGATGCCGGTTGAGGTACGGGTCTGGGTGAGGAAGTATCTTCCGTGGTCACCCGCCTTCACCTTCACAGCCTCGCCTTCATGAAGTTCGGTAAAGCTTGCCGATGCTGCATCGTAGAGATAAACAGGAGCATCGAGCTTGTTCACACCCTTCAGGGTAAGTGAAACCTCTTCAGCCTGCTGGCTCACGATGCCGAGCGGAATCCAAGACAACTCAGGAACCGCATTCACAGCCACCGCCTCGTTTCCGGCAACGGTATAAACCTGAGGAATATCCTTGAGGTTCTGATCGTACAAGAGGTCAACGTCCTCCTCGTCATCATAGTCGGCAGAAGCCTCCTGACGCAAGGCGATGCGTGCCCTTGAAGTCTGACCGTTTGAATTCTCTGTTTCTATCTTTACAGTCTTTACATAATCAGATGCCATCAACAGACCAGGAGTAATGGTGCGGTCTATACTCATCGTAGAAGTGAATCTTACTTCTCTAATAGCAGCGTCATCATTCTTCTTCTTGACAAAGAACGACTGGGTAGGCTGGATAGCGTAGTTCTGCTTATCCAATTCTGTAGAAGAAATTGCCTTCGCTTCGCCATTCTCTACAATCCAAATTGCCTTCTGCAAACCTGTATTAGCCTCGAAGAACTTAGCCATTGAGATAGAACAGGTATATGGATTGGCCACGAGATAGAATCCGCTGTTGTTATCAGTTCCTAAACTCTGGGTCTTCTCTGCGAGATGCTTCTCATCGTTATTGAAAGCAACGAGAAGTTTGCCATGACCAGTGCCCTTTTCAACGTTGGCTGATTTACCACCAGAAGTTGTTGTTCCATCATAATCGTAGTACTGATAGTTAGTATCAGCCTTCGGCAAACGGAGGAGCGCATTTGGCAATTTAGAACCATCAGCAGGTTTCTTTGGCAAGAGTGCATTACCCGCCTTGATAGAGAAACCACCGAAGGTTCCATCTGCAGCATCGGCATAGCTCTCGTCTACCTTATTATATACGTGGCTCCAGTAACCGAGATTCATATCAACATTTCCAGTAACAGCACCAGTAGGATAATGAGAAGCGGAATACTTATCAGTTGGTGTAATCTCCTCTACTCCACTCTTCATCCAAGCTCTCTGATAAACCGGATACTTGCTTCTGCTATACGCAGCTGTACCCGCAACCTTATCATCAAACTTGATATCCTCAAACGCCTTGGTTTCCTGTCGTCCATCCTTTGCTGGCACATACATATCGCCGGCGTAGATATACTGCAGAGGTGAAGCCATGGTGTACCACTTGTTAGGTACCAGCTCCTTCTCTACCCAAGCCTTGTCATATACCAGGTAGCATTGGTCGCGAAGCTCGCCCTGAGGCTTGAAGTAAATCTGATGGCAGGTATTGCCATAGAACTTCTCGCACTTTAGATTACCTGCTTCCAATCCCTTATCAGCAGCCGCTTCATCCCAGTAAGCCATGATGTCATACTGGATATACTTCGTAGCCTCATTACCCTTACCGTTAGTCAACTTTGTAGCAATCTGATTGGTGCTATGATAAACCACATTACCGAGGTCAGGGAATGGCAAGCCATTCAAGTTGTCAATCGTTACCTTGGTAAACTTCATTGGCACATAGCTATTCAGCGTAGGAATATCCACCTTTGCTGTAATACCTGTTGCACTACCATAAGCCTTATAATCATGATAGTCATTATCATGCAATTCAGTAGAAGATGAGCGATGCCAGTTGGCATCATTGTTCCAGTTGGCATTCATACCGCCATCGGCAGTAGGAGTCCAGGTAATGAACTCTGGTACAATCTTTACCTTGAGATAAGACTCGCCATAACAGTTACTTGAACCTGCTGTAGCAGCATCCTTCTGCTCGAAGACGAATCGAAGGTCGTAGTAATATCCCTCATGGAAGTTCTTTAAGACATCATTAAAGAACTTGAGGTCGAGGGTATACTGCTTGTCAGCCTTGACTTCAGCAAGAGTACTAGAACTCAATGTCGCAATAGGGTTCTTTAATAAAGAAGCATCCCATAGAGGATCATTCGTAGTTGCAACATAAACCTTATCAGAAGTCTTATCTGCCTCAGGCTTGCTATCATCAATGAATGTCAAAGTCTTATCCGTAACACCAGTCTTATAACTTGCGCTATGCAATGGTATCTGGAGATAACCCTGGGACGTCTTTTCCAACAACTTCTTTATTTGTGGCAATCCGATACGCAATGAAGCTTCGTAGCTATTATCATTAAATGGATAATCTACATCGTTGAATCCGAAGTTTAGCTGCGGACCATCCTTAGCAATACGCAGAGGTACAGGAATCTTTTCTGTACACATCAGATATTCGACGCTACCAACAGTAAATACCATATCCCCTGCAGTATTTGTGGTACCAGTCTCTGGTTTCATATAAATTTTATGAGCACCATATCCTATTTTGCTAACAGGTATCTCAATGGTTGTTGATGGTGTTGCATCGACAGGCGTACTGCTGTCATCAATATACCACAAGAATGGCACACCAGTAAGCGTAATCTTCTCGCCAGTATTAGGGTCAATAGTTGTAAGACTTCCCTTTAGCGTAACCTTAGGGTCAGAATCAGTACAATTTACACGATACTCTGTAATGACTTTACCATCAGTATCAGTAATCATTGGTGTCTGACCAATCATCTCAAATATAGCACTATAGATAGAGCAGACATCAGAAGGTTTACCCCAATTGGCATCAGATGCATCAGGATCACTATCAGCACATATTGACACATAATACTTTTTACCCTTGGTGAGTTTGAACTGATGATTAGCCAAGATGATATAGGTTTCACTATCAGCATCTTTTTCTATCATGTTGACACCATCAATTTCATACTTTGCACAGGTTTCCTCTGAATCAAAGACATCAACAGATGCATAGCTTTTATCTGTCTTAATTTCTTTAGCTGTAGCATCATCAGGTCCTTTTAACCAATAGTTGTAAAGACCTTCTCCTGTTACAGGCGTACCATCTTCGTTTACTAAGCGGTAATGAATCTTCGTATCCTTATGGTTAAGTATAGCATTCAATGTCTCGTGAATAGCGCGTATCTTCAACTTGATGCTACCTGTACCCGTTTCACCGCAGGCTGGTCGGTCCTGATAGATTTCAACCTTAGCTGGCTTTAAATATATACGGATATCATCAACGGCATAGTCAGCACCTTGCGTACCCTTACTATAGTTATCTATTTCGATACGGAAGTCAGAATACTTTTCTGCTTGTTCATCTTGCTGAATCGTAATCTTACCATATACCTGATACCATTTTGCCTCTTCATTACTAAGACGGTTTGTGCTAAATTCACCGGAAGAGAAAGAATGTAATAACTTTTTATCCTTTATATTACCATATTCATCCTTCTCTAAGCCAAATAACCTAAACATAATCTGCGGCTTGACTGTTTCGTAGGTCATATCAGCAATGCAAGCGCTAAATGCCATCTGCTGACCAGTACAAAGACTTGCAGTAAACTCAGCAGAAGCAATGGTACGGCTTTCATCAGAAGCATCCACATAAAGGAAGGAACCCGACTGAGATTTACCTGTTGCCTCGTAAGTTCTATCATGCAGTTCCTTTTTCGAGTACCACATGTAACCATCTGTACCAGAATTTCCATCACCTGAGATATTTTTTATATTGGCTGTCTTATAAATACCATATTCACCATGCTGAGGAGAATGTTTGGTATTATAATATACATTAGCATTGTCATTCTTATTTGCACTTTTATCTATCAAATCTTTATAAACAAAACCATAACTGCGCCTGTTCCATGCTGATGGATTCTTACTTTGATTATCATCAGGACTTGTAGGCGCAGACAATGTTTGTTCTGGACTATCATTATCAAAAGAGACAACAGCTATATTGTTATAGTTCTCATCAAGATAAGATATTTGGCGAGTCACATCTTCAGCACCCATTTCTTCGAAAGTCTTTGGATAGAAACGGAAGTATCGTATACTGAAATTGGCCATCGGGCTACTAAAATTCCCAGTCTCATCCTTAACATAAGCCACTACGTAAAAGTGATCACCTGGATTAAAGGTTAGTTTGGTAGCAGCACCACCATCCAAATCAGTCCAAGTTGCACTATTCAGAAGACTTATGCTCAAATCAAAGAAACGTGGGAAATCAGGAACGTTACCTGCTCCAAGAATACACATCTTGTCTCTGGTACCATTATAAGCTCGCCATTCTATCGTGGCAGCCTTCTTGATATCAGAAGAAAAGTCTGCTTTCGTAATCTTACGTTGAGCGATAATTGCATTTGTCTCTGTTTCAGTTGAACCGGCAGGATAATATACATGCTTTTTAGGATTGGTAACTGGATAGAAATAATACATTTTAGGATCTACAAAATCCAATCGCAAAGTCATCTTCGAGTTATCATCCTTAAATCCTACCGTAACATTTTTATTATCCTCATAGGTAAGGTCCTTGCTGTCGTTAATAAGGTCTTCCTGGAGAATATCAGCCATTTGCGTAGACGGAATAATATGGAAAATGTATCTGATGGACAAGGTTGGTTCATGTTCCATATAGGTTCCAGTAGCATCTATTCCATCGATGTAGCGACTTACATCACAAGCAATTGTTTCACCCTTCCAATCTGGGTCACTAGGACGAGTATACTTTACACCAACTGTTGCCTGTGTGGCATGCTGTATCAAATTGAAAGCCAATAATCCCTTATCCACATTATCTGCATCTTTTACAGAATTCAACAGAGATGAAGTTCCCTCTACAGATAAGTTTGCTGATGCGTTATCTGTATCATAATTATACCATCTGTAATAACCTAAAGGCTCCAAGTTATCACCAGAAGTTGTAAAATACTGCAATGGCAACATAAGAGATACAGACTTATGGTCAGCATTATCTACTACATAGGTATACTCCCATGTAGACACCTTCTGACGCAACTGATTCTTCGAAGCATCGATTACCTCATAATCACCATCAGCATTTGCATACCCCTTATAATGCTTGAAAGGGCGTTCTTTAATCGTATAGATTATTTTCAACGAATTGGTTGGTTCTGATACAATTAAATTATTTTCAATTGTTGGAACATCATTACTTGCTTCTACTTTGATAACATAATGAGTAAGATTCTGTGATTCATTCTGGAAGAACTTAAACTGTATATCTTGGGGAAAAAAATTACTGGAAGTTCCTGAATAATAGATAATACCATCTGTTGCTTTATAGGCAACTTTAGGCCAACCATTTAAATCTGTAGCTGTAATATCAGAATACTTATCCCATTGATCTTTTCTCTGCACCTTAAATGAGGTAGCATCCTGCAAAGTATTATCATCTTTTTTGAAGATACTTATTTTGAGAAACAAAGGCTTCTTGGAAACATCATACTGAGTTCCGTCAGTTGTTTTCTCCAGCATATTATGCGCTAACAGTATAGATTCTATATCATTAATCAAAATACCTTTACCTTCCGTTGTTCCCCAGGCAGTCTTAAATTCCTGAATATAAGCATTAGAATTCTCATCTGCCCATATAGCATTTGGCAGCAATGCAAGCATTGCTACCAATATATATCTCATTACACTGTTAAAAATCTTAGACTTAAACATAAGCTTCAATGTTTTTTAATATAAGTATTATTGTTTACATATCCAAAATGCACCGTTATGACGCCTTGCTGAGTACCAGGTTAAATCCTGAGAGATTGCTACCCGATATACCAGCGTTGGTGCAGTTGTGGTTCCATCATCCACTTTTACTGAAAGCTGATAGATGATAGGACCTATCTTCTTGCCTAACTCACCTAAGGTTTCTGCCTCTATTCTATCTTTGCTAGAAACGATATATGGTTTCGTACTGAAGGCTTTTTTCTCAGCATCTGTCTCCGATTCTGAAAGTTTCTTCCATTCGAGAATAGTGAAAGGGACAGATGAATTATCACTATACTTCGTAACAGAAGGAACGATATGGAACTCCTCTAAATCATGGAAAATGAGATTGAGCTGTTTTCCGTCATCTTTTAATGCCGGAGCCGAACCAACGGATCCAAAGTCCTCTACCTTGAGGCGAAGCTTGTAATCGCTCAGCGCCAACTTTAAGACATGATGGTCGTTGCGGGCTATCTGATTCCAGTCGGTATACATGAAATATCTCAGTGAACCAACATTCGTTTCGAGCGTTACTACAAAATAAGGATAAGCATTGCCGGCTTGACTCTCGTTGACATAGAAAGAAACCGAACGGCTGTTATCTGTATCATAATCGGTTGTGTTCTTGGCTACTGTCAAACCAGATGTAATCGTATGTGTAAAATCATCTCTTTTAGCATTCTCTACCAAATTTGGCGTTTGGGCAACATCCGGAGATGAAACACACGTTTTAGGAAGCAACTTGATTGCAGCAGGATTGCTTGTAATATCACTGATACTCACATTCTTTACAGTAATATCCTCACCTGTCATATTGCGGAACTTGAGAGTTATCTTGGATAGCATTCTTACTACATATAATTGCTTAACATCCGGTTGGCCGTCAGATTTGATAGTTACCTCCTGTTTATTACTCATAGGAATACCATTCGCAATATTCCAATCATTACCATTGACAGCAAATGATTTGGAATCGAAGTCAGGAGAAGGAGAACCCTCCGTAATCGTACCGAGCTCTGCATCTGATATATTGGCAAAAGAATAGACCGAATAGGTTCCTGCTTCCAATCCGGTAACAGTTACAACATCTTTCTTATCTTTGTCTTCTTCTACGGATGGCTGCTTGACAACTTTCGCTACCGTTCCATCAGACTTTACAAAGACAACTGTCCAACTCTTCATGTTCTCTTCTTTAGAACCGTCCTCCCATGTATTGGGGCTTCCTGCAGTATAGGTTTCTGCACGGGAAGAAGCAGAACTTCCTGATACTGGAGACAGATTAAAATGGAGAGTATATGTCTTGTTGGTGATACTTCCCGGATCAGAAGCATCACTATCTGGCGAACATGCTGCAAAAACCGTCAGCAGCATCACCAGGCAAGCCATATATTTCATTATATGTTTTCTCATTTTAGTTATACTTTGTAAATTAATCTTAGAGTTTAATATATTACTTCCCCATGGTCGTAATGTGCCCAAGGGACTACATGTATGGTCAACTTGATACCTTTAGACTTTCCTTCAACACCTTCTACCTTTACCTGATAGATATTGTTGCGAACAACACCAAAATGCATCGGGTCAGCGGTGGTTCCACTTCCTGAAGGGTCGCTATGACGGAGCGTATAGGTATATTTCTTATCTGTTCCTGTAAAACCAGCTTTAGGCTGTTTCTTGGTTGCATCCCATTCTGTTTCTTCATAATACTTGCCTTTAAAAATAAGGCCAGTAGAATAATCCTCGGCGTTATCGGTGGTTGTATTCTCCATCACATAATCGAGGATGTAACTTGGATCTGTTGTACTGGTTGAAGTTGTCATCTTTACATTATATAAAGATGTAGGACCTTCAGCATTGCTCAGAGTAAGACCTGTACGATCCTTTGTCCAAGGACAAACCACATAATTAGTAGCTTTATTGTCAGCATTTTTGGCTTCCACTCCGAAATAAGTAACAGAAGATACAGTATTATCTGAAGAAACTCGCTTTATCAGGTATTCTCCTGATGTCATAACCTTGGTAGGAGTAACAGATTCGAGTTTAAAACCGCCTACAACATTCGTTCCATCCATTACGTTATAATAATAACCTTTATCTGTATCAACATAAGTAGCATTTGGAATGATGTCGATACGGGCAGCCAGGCGCTCGATGTCTACATTTACCACATAAGGATCTGTTTCTGAACCTTCCTTGGTGAAATCTATCATAGCATCCGTCTTTGATGACATGATGAAGTTTGAGAAATTTGTAATATCAGCATCTCGGGTGCACACCTTCGACATCTGCAAATCTCTTACTTCACTAATCTTTCCTTTACATCTGGAAGTCATATCGTCTGCATTGGCAATCACTATCACATGATAATTCTTGCCGACAATTGATGCATCTATTTCTCTTGGAACGGTAGTATAAGTTGCATCGCTGCCGGAAGAAGTTGTAACCTTATTTAAATTGGTGAATGTATATACATAATCTATTGTAGCATCAGCTTCCGACAGGTCATCTTTACCAGATTTATATAGTAAGACGGTAAGAGAATTGACATCATTTTCTTTATTGATTCCTTTTTCTCTTCCATCTCCTTCTTCACCTCCTTTAGGTTCTGTAGCTGCCCTACTCGCTCGTGTATCTCCACTACCTTCCACCGTTACCTTTACCTGCAGATATGCCTTCATATCTTTGCTTGGCAGAGGCAAATCACTAGTAGTGTCACTTGCACAGGATGCAAACGACATAACCAGCAAAAGGGCTAGCAATGAGAGGGTTATAGTTTTCATTTTAAACATACACTTTCTTTTTATATCGGCTTGCTGAAAGCCGGGTAGGACATGTTAATGGAGTTCTTCGAACTGGATGCGCTTGCTCCAACTCAGTACATTCACGCTGATGGTGATTAAACAATACTTGAGCTTGCCACCCTGGATAAAGAACTGAAGTTTGTAATCGTAGGCACGGTCTAGGAATTCCTGTGCACTGTAACTGTACTCCTCGCTGGTGCGAAGACGACTCAAGAGGTCTGGCAGGTCTACATTGACTACCGTATTTCCGGTCTCCTTACTCTTAATGAGGAGTCGGCCATCCTGGTTGTAATCTTCGTGTTTCAGAATGCGGGAAGTCATAAAGTCAGCATGGGCTATCTTACCCTGCTCGTCCTCATCTACCGTATTCCATGTGGCATGAGGGGTATAAATGAGTTTACGGCTCTCATCGAGAGAGTTATCCCAAAGGATGCGGGCATTATGGTCTTCGATGGTCATCGTGTAGTCGTTGACATCCATATCCTGTGGAGAGTCTAGGTCACGAAGCGCCACATTGATCTTCTTGGTATCACGCACCAGAGGGATGGTTGCATAAGAAGGTTTTGTGGATGAAACTTCTACTGCCTCCAGCAGTTTACCATGCCAGAGGGTATCGAGCGGAAGGCTGTTGTTGACAACCTCATCATACTCACCCTTGTTTTCATGGTCGAGATTCACTTCCAGTTTCTGCATCTTATCTCCTGTAGCCGATGGAGCGGTACGAACGAATTTGGCACGGCCTGAAGTTAACTGGTCGGCGTAAGCATTCTGTCCGGCAAGGGCAAGGAACTGATATTTACCTGGCTGTAGGTTCTCGACGTGCATCACATAATTTGGGTCTTTGAGAGGCGATGATAGCGCAGAATTCGTCTCGGTCTGTTGGGTTATATAGTTTCCGTTCTCGTCGAATACATACAGCGTTACCTGTCCAACATGGTCGTTGAACATGTCGGCACGCTGGAGGTTATAATCATACTTAAACTTCACATATACACCATTAGGACAATCGCTGTAATCCTGGTGCCACATATCGTGGCATGAGGTCGCGACGGTCAGGGTCATGGCAGCTGCCATGACACCCTTTAACCATTTGTTTATCTTCTGCGCTATCATATCGCTAATCAATTATTATTTTCAAATTTTTATCTTAAATGTATTTACATCTTAGTGCAAAGTAGCACTCTGTGTACGCTTAGCCCAAGAAAGGACGTTGATCTGAACAGCAATGTAAGAATCAAGTTCATCATCAGTAGTACCTGTCAATTCTGGAACGGTAGCAGAACCTAATCCCTTAACACCCTGAACGGTGATATCATACCAGTTGTTACGGAGAACGCCATAACGACCTAACCAGTTTTCTGCCTGATTTGTTGCTGGGTAAACTGCACCTGCTTTAACACCTAGTTCATTCTTTTTCCAAGGTGTCAAGTCGTCACCAAAGTGCTTGATACGTACTGTATAATATGAAACACCATTCTTGTAATAAACCATAGAACCAACAGCTGCCTCTACATCTTTAACATAAGTAGCAGGTAATGGAGCCGGAGTTGTCTTTAACTTAGCTGGATCTACTGTAACTTTTTTCAAGTGGATTACACCTGCTTCATCTTTATCATAATCCAAAGTAAGGTCACCTTCACCAATTGTTGTTGAAGCATCCTTAGCATTTTCTGTAACCCATGTAGCTTCAGTATTCAAGAACTTTTCTTTTACCAGTTTATCTAACTCTGTTTTTGTATAGAGTTTGGTCTCATCACCTCCTACAACATAGAAGTCTGCACCACTATTCAACTTAGCCTTGATTGTTACAAGAGTTGTCAAGTTCTCATTCTGGTGAGGTACATCAAAAGTATTCTCGAAGCAATACTGCGGACTAGTTTCACCATAAGTATTTACGAAATTTGTAGCACGCTCCAAAATACCATCAGAGTAATCTGTATCATAATTAACATCCTTAGCAAAATAAGTACGATACAAATCTGATGCTACAGGAGCTGCACCAACAAAGCGATATTTAGAAGGTGTTAGTCCTTTAGAAGAGTAACTCTTCCATGTGTCAAAATCTTCTGTGTTACGAACCAAAAAAGTCGTTTTATTGAAGTTATCAATAGCCCAGCCTAATACTTCAAATGGGACAGATGTAGATGTACTTGTAGTAGTTTCTGTTACAGAACCCGTGTTAAGTGTTACCTTAGCTACAGCACGCTCTACATAAACCTGAGCAGCCGCACCTGCTAATGCTTCTGCCTCTGTATCATAGATTTTACCAGTTAAGTCCGTCAAAGTTGAAACTGTACCACCTGCAGGGTCTGAATCATCACCCTTTTTACTACACAAAGGAGCATTTGCCATATAGAAACCTGTCTTCGTCAAGTTTTCACCTGATGTGGCATTAGCCGACTCAACAAATTGTTTATAAGTTCCAGCAAAATCAGAAGTACTGCCATTTAATTTCAAGGAATTTGCAGTTTCATTTACTGTGAAGACTCCATTGCGGTTCAATACAACAAGGGCTTTCATGTCAGTACCTGACTTATCAATCTTTTTCACAATCTTCTTGGAAGTGGTGGTGATATTTTGATCACCAGCAGGTGAAGTCCAAGGTTCGGTACTCAATTTGTAAGCACCCACAAAAGTAGCTGTTGATTCTGTGGTACCCTGGAACAAAAGGAGTGTGGCATCCTTAACTGCATACTCATTAGCCATACCATCCTTGAAATCATCGTTAAAACTACCGGTACGTGTACTTGGCTGAGTAGGCAAATTAATTGTAAATGCTACATAGCCATTACCATCCTGCTTAACAGGAGCACTTCCACCACCATTCAGATCATCACTACTAGAACAAGAACCGAGCATCAGCCCCGCCAATGCAACGGAAAATAATAAAGTTTTTTTCATCTTGTAAGTCATTATAGTTGTTATTAATAATTATTTCTTTACTTATAAACGTTTTTAAAAATCTAATTATATTACATTTTTATATATTTGGTTTACAAATCATCTAATACGTTATATTTGAGTCTCTTTCTGAAGTTGTACTTAGAAAAGTTTTGCCTGAGCTAGGAGCCTGTCCCAGGCCAGGGCAGTGTCCTGGCTCTAAGGAATAGCTATATTGTCCTAAACAGACAGAATGTATAACTTTATAGATTCTGTAAATTTTCTTTTGCAGAAGCAACACCTGCCTTGGCTGCCTGCTCCAGATAATAACGAGCTTGCTTCTCGTTACCCTTCAGCATCTCATAGACTCCTCGGGCATTCTGGGCATCGGCACTGGTTCCTGCCTTGTCGAGATATTGTTTCGCATTATCTGCATCACCGGCATTCAAGCGGGTTATGGCTGCATTCAGATTCGCTGTCTCGTTCTCTGGGAACATGCGGACGGCAATCTCCATCACATCATTAAACTCCTTGCTGCCTGGCACGTAAGTCTGGGCTACCATGAACATCTCCTCCTGGCTCAACTGCTGTGGCTTGGTCTTGATAATCTCCTTTGCCTCTTCCACATCGAAAGGTTTCACCTTATAAGTAATGTGGTAGTCGGAATGGCGGAGGGCTGGATACCAGGTGTCGAGCATAAAGCGATACTCTGAAGGATACTGCTTCTTAATCTTCAACTCGCGGGCATCCGGATTCAGACTCTTATCGGCAATAATCGCCAGAATGGCATCCTTATGCTCCAGGTTGCTACCTTTAATATAAGCTATCAGACCATCCCAATCCTCTGGAGTAGAAGAAACCGTGAAGAGATTGTTTGGCAACTTCACCATCCGGCGCACATATTCGGTCAGCGTCTTGGCACGGTTCTTTGCCAGATAATCATTATGGGTGTAAGGACTCTCTGGTGATGCATAGCCATGAATGTTGATGCCGCTCACTTCGAGGTTCCTGTCTTCCTTCAATGCATTGATGGTACGGATGATGCTATCCAACTGTTCCGGATTACGGCGGTAATCAGGATGCAGTTCTATACGGTCTACCGGGAAATCGATATAAGCGCGCTTATCCAGATGACGGACCTTGATTGCCTCTACCTCCGGACGGACGAAAGAAGCTACCGGCTGGCGACGGCGAGAAACCGTGAAATCATTGCCATCCTGCAGATCACCACAACCGCAGAGGTCTTCGTGAATATCCAAATCGTAGTTTCTTTCCTTAGAAGAGAGAGGAACTGAGGCAAGATACTTCACGGTCTGCTGCTTCTTGTTGTCTCGCTTCACCACCAAAGCCTGAGGTGAAAGCTGCAACTGTTTCTTCCCTACTCCACGGTCATACATAATCTGCTGTCTTCTGCCGTTGATAACAATCTCCGGCATCTTGAGCAGCTCACCCTTATGCTTGATCATCGGAGTATAGACAAGCTGGTTGTTGGTAGGGAGATCCAGGGAATCGAGATTCAAATCCATCGCAACCGTAACCCGGTCATTGTGATGAGACATCTGTACATTAGATACCTGAATCTTATCGGCAGCCAACTTGAGACTCTTGCAATCCTGGGCTGCAAGAGGCATAGCCATCAAAAGAGAGCTGAATAATAATATGTAGTTCTTAAAATCTTTCATACTCATAGATTATGTTTAATGAGTTACAACATATAAATAAGAGAAATGGCTGCCTTGGTAGGACCCACGTAGTTGTCATGAGATGACTTCTCCTTCTCGCCACAGGCACCGCACTTGAACTTGTCGTACTGGATATAATCATATCCGAAACCTACAGAGGTTTCCAGGTTCCAGTGCTTGGAAAGAGGCCATTGATAACCAGCGGTCACACCACCACCTACATACCATCCTTCATAGCGATGGTCGCGTAGAGATTTGAAAATGCCAAGGGGTAACTTCACTCCTCCTGCATTAAACTGTCCGCCCATGGCATGAACACCCAAGAACCAGCCATTGAAGCTCTGACAGAACCAGTAACGGTATTCTGGTTGCAAAAGCCAATGACGAAGGCTTGACTGGTCGCCACCGGACTGTTTCCAAGGATTGAAGCCAAAGAATACCTGAGCGGTATGCTTCTTGCCTAAGGCAGTCTCGACACCGAGATTAGGAGTTGTTGTAGCCCAATATAAGAGGTTGGACTTGACTCCCGTGTTTTGCGCATAATTAGCTAGCGATACAAATAAGAGTAACACTGTAGCTAAAATCAATCGTTTCACCATCTATTAAAAGAGTTTAGTTTATTCTATTTTTTTTCGTTCTTACTATATAAATAGGTAATTATATAAATTAACCGTAATACATAATAATTCGCATTTTCTGGGGGCAAAAGTAATAAAAAAAATGAATGGGGGGGGAATTTTCGTATTTTTTTTGTGGAAAAAAACATTTTAGTACGTAATTTTGCTGATTTTATAAATGAAAATCCACAATCAGTTAACATTTTATACATAAACATCACTAAAGAAGATTCACCATCATTTTTGAGAGAAAATGATAGTGTAGACTATGAGAATACAAAAAATATAAAGGTAAAAAAGTAAAAGGGTAAAAAGGTAAAAGGAGCTGCGCCCATCTATCTGTGGGAAAAAGCTGGGCGATAAGAAAGCAGAACTGCATGAAAACAAAAAAGCCTCAGAAATCTTTCGAAATCTGAGGCTCTTGATAAAAGGAGGCGGCTACCTACTCTCCCGCATTGCATTGCAGTACCATCGGCGCAAGTGAGCTTAACTTCTCTGTTCGGAATGGGAAGAGGTGGGACCTCACCGCAATAACCACCTGATAATGGGTTATGACGTATTTGCACACAAGCAAACGTATAAGTAATGTTGAATGTTGATTGTTGAATGTTGAATTACAACTTTCAGCACTCATTCAGACTGAACTACAGTTGAAACTATGAACTTTCTAAAGAAAGTGTTCGGGCAATTAGTAATGCTC